>ENA-OQVM01000090-OQVM01000090.1-marine-metagenome-genome-assembly--contig:-NODE-90-length-134842-cov-11.996023_pt1 | contig 134842 bp, 113 predicted proteins | sample MGYA00237776_ERZ505498 | MGnify/ENA primary metagenome ERZ505498 (study PRJEB26159, sample SAMN06265151) | marine metagenome | isolation source: Helgoland LTER site | place: Germany:Helgoland, sampling... | reverse complement strand
GACCTCGGCGGCCTAACCTCTACGCCGGCTATGATGCTGACGAAGAAGGTGGTTCCATCGGCGCGACACTGAGCTTCTAAGCTCAGACTCAACCAACGCTCCAACCTTCGGGGCGTGATAAGAGGCCTACCCAGAAATGGGTGGGCCTTTTTTTGTTTGGTGAAGCAAACGCCTGGATCCAGCGTCCAAACCGTCTATTCGACAGACCAATCCCTATAATAAAGCGGTCACAGTGTCTCTTGGGCCATTGAGACACCCGCCAAAGACACTGACGGCCAACTCAACCAACAGAAGCGAGGCTCGTGCAAGCCAGAGGACTCTGGGCAAAACAAAACCCATCTCAGCTTTCGGTTAAGCTGTTGCGCTCTATGATTTCTGTCAGATTTTGATGTGATGGCGGAGAGGATGGGATTCGAACCCACGATACGGTCTCCCGTATACTCCCTTAGCAGGGGAGCGCCTTCAGCCGCTCGGCCACCTCTCCGCGCTCAAGTGCCTCGCCGCAGGCGGCGTCAGGTCACTGCGAGGCTGCTTATAAGTCGGTTCGTGCCGACCTGCAATCATGCATTTCTGCACGTTTCAGCGTGTCGGCTATGAATGCAAGGTCTCGCTTTGCCGGACAAATCCAATTAACTAAGGCCCATGCAAACCGATACCGCCATTCTGACCGTTAATCAGGCCGCGATCTTCGCGATTTTCGGCCTCACCATGATCTCGTTCGTGTGGGGACGCATTCGCTATGATGTTGTCGCACTGACGGCGCTTGTTGCGGCGGTGTTGCTGGGCGTGGTCCAGTCTAACGATGCCTTCATGGGCTTTTCGCAGAGCGCTGTGATTACAGTGGCCATGGTCTTGATCATCTCCAAGGCCATACAGAACAGTGGTGTGATTGACCGCCTCGCCGCGCCGCTGGAAAGCGTTTCGGATCGGCCGCTGCTGTTCATGGCCATGCTTACCGGGATTGCTGCGCTGCTGTCAGGGTTTATGAACAATGTCGGTGCGCTGGCTTTGCTGATGCCTGTCGCCATATCGCTGTCTAAGCGCCCGAGCCAGATTTTGATGCCGCTGTCGTTCGGGACGATATTAGGCGGCCTGACAACATTGATCGGCACGCCACCGAACATCATTGTGTCCAACTACCGGGAGCAGATTACCGGTGAACCTTTTGGCCTGTTTGCCTTCTCACCGGTTGGCGGTGTTCTGGCGTTTGTCGGCCTTGTGTTCCTGCTGCTCATCGGCTGGCGTCTGATTCCTACAAAGCGCAAATCGCCTCAAGAACACACCGCGCATTTCGAGATCAAAGACTACGTGACCGAAATTCTCGTTCCCGAAGATCATCCCCTGATCAACGAACAAATCTTCCGCCTCGAAAGTCTATCCGATGGCGGCATTCAAGTGGTGGGGATCATCCGCGGTGCTACCAAGTTGTTCGGTAACCTGCGCCTGCGTCACATCCGAAAAGACGACATCCTGATGGTCCAAGCCGGGCCGAACGTGCTCCAAGATTTTCTCGCCGCGCAAAAGCTGGAATTGGCTGGCGCTGATGAGTTCATCGAGGAACACATGACCTCAGAGCACGCAGCGCTGATGGAGGCTGTGGTCCTGCCGGGTTCTCGCGTTGAGGGACGCTCGCCGCGCAGTCTTTACCTGCGCCGGAAATACGGGGCTAACCTGCTGGCCATCGCGCGCGAAGGCACACCGATCCAAGACCGGATTGGCCGCGTGCGCTTGCGCGCTGGTGACGTCCTGTTGCTTCAAGGTGAACCCTCCACGTTGCCCGACACGATCAATGATCTTGGCGCGGTTCCGTTGGCGCAGCGCGCCCTGATGCTGGGTCAAAACCAGCGCGAAGACTGGGCTCCGCTGGGGTTCTTTGCCCTTGCGATCGCCGCCACAGCGCTGTTGGGCGTGCCCGTGGCCATTGCCTTTTCCGCCGCTGTCGTGGGGATGCTGCTGTCGGGCCGGATTGATCCGCAGAAGCTGTATCAGGCCATCGATTGGCCCATCATCGTGCTGCTGGGGGCGATGATTCCTTTGGGTGATGCGTTGGAGAAAACCGGCGCCACGGCGCTGATTGCCGAGAGTGTTGTTTCCACCGCTGGTTCCTTTGGTCCGCTGATCCTGCTGGCGATCATCATGATCGTGACCATGACGCTGTCAGACATCATGAACAACGCCGCAACAGCCGTCGTCATGGCCCCGATTGCTGCGACCGTGGCCAATGAAATTGGCTCTTCGCAAGACGCTTTCCTGATGGCTGTGGCCTTGGGCGCCTCGTGCGCTTTCCTGACCCCGATCGGGCATCAGAACAACTTGCTGGTTATGGGGCCGGGCGGTTACCGATTTGGCGATTATTGGCGGATGGGATTGCCTTTGGAAATTCTGATTGTGCTGCTCGGAACGCCGTTAATCGCGTTTATTTGGGGTATTTAGCCCGCCTCTCAAACTACAAATTGTTAGAAAGAACTCTTGCAATCTGCCGAATCAACTCCGATTTAAGGGTTAGCGTCGGGGGCCGCATCATTCTTAGAGGAGAGGCTTCACCTTGAACTCGCCAACACTTCGAAACCTTGGTCTCGCAGTATACGTGATACTCGCTGTCGTGACTGCGTTTGCCGCCATGTCCGGAACGGTGTTCTAAGCCATGTCGCAGGGAAAACGGGTTTCTTCCAAATCCATGAAAGCTGGTGCCTTTGCAGAAACCAGCGAAAAGCAAGTGGTGCCAGTAAACGGCCTAAAGGCTGGTTTGACGCGCTGGTTGGTGGCTCTGCCACTCCCCGTCATGGTGCTTGCACTGCTCATCGAAACCGTCAGCGCCGATATCTTTACCGCTCTGGCCTTGCTGGTCGCCATTGCGCTGCAGCTTGCGGGCATCGGGCTGGTGCGTCGGGGCTTGACCGTTCGGCAGTCCGGCGGGGTTGAAGCCGCGCTAAACAGTCCATCAACCGCTCTGGGCCTGGGCTCAGCAGCGCTGGTGGCGGCTTTGTTCCTGCTGTGCTTATCGGGCCCAGCCGGGCCATTACAGGCCATAGGCGTTGCCGCTTTGGGCGCAATCGGCCTGTGGCTGGCGCTCTTCACCTCAACCGGCGCGGAACAGGCGTCGAACGGTTTGGGTGAGAAAGTCGCCGGCATCGATATGGGTGACCTGCGCAAGCAACTCGCCCAAGCGCACGACTACGTCAAACGGATGCGGACCAGCGGCGCACAGTTGTCCTCGTCCGACAATCAAGCACAAGTGGTCCGAATCGCCGACCATGCCGAGGGCGTGCTCGAAGGTATTTTGGCAGACCCCGGTGATATTCGTCGCGCCCGTCGCTTCATGGCCACCTACCTCGAACGCGCCGCGACATCCGTGGAGCAGTTTGCAGCCGCCGAAACCAAGGGCAAGGCAGACGGCCATCGCGCCGACTTTAACGCCACGCTCGACGTGATTGAAAAAGCATTTAACGACCAGAAACAACGGTTGGACGCAGAAGATTCCATAGATCTTGAAGTCCAGCTCGACGTCCTACGCAAACAAATGGAGCGGGAAGGCCTCTAAAAAGAGCCGCCGCCATCCAAGCCGAACCAAAAGGGATAAATTCCAATGGCAACCGAAACCAAAACCGCCGTCGCTGAAGTCATTTTTCCAGACGTGGCCGCAGATGGATCCGTCACCAACACAGCGTTGGTGCCCGTTGATCCGGATGATCCAACCAATCAGGCGATGGTTAACAAGTACATGTCCGAGCTGGATATGTCGGACACCAACTCGATCATCTTTTTCGGATCGAAAGCGCAGCAGGAGCTGACGACCATTTCGTCAACCATGCTCGATGGCGTGCGCAACAAAGATGTTGGCCCCGCCGGCGACGCACTGACCAACATGGTTTCGGCGCTGAAGGGCTTTGACGCGCGCTCCTTGGATCCAAACCGCAAGCCAAACTTTTTCATGCGCTTGCTGGGCATGGGTCAGGACAATCTGGTCCGGTTTCAGTCCAAATTCGACACGGTACAGGGTCAAGTCGATCAGATCGAAATCGACTTGGAGAAGCAAAAGACGGTGATGCTCACCGACATTGAAAAGCTCGATAAGCTCTACGATGCCAACCTCGACTACTTCCATGATCTCGAACTGTGGATTGACGCCGGTGAGAAGAAGCTGGCCTTGCTGAACGAGGAAGACATCCCAGCGCTCGAAGCCAAGGCAGAACAATCTGGCGAAATGCTGGATGCCCAAGCCGTGCGCGATCTCCGCTCTGCCCGCGATGATCTGGAGCGCCGCGTTCACGACTTGCGACTCACCCGCCAGGTGACGATGCAGTCCCTGCCGTCGATCCGGTTGGTGCAGGAAAACGACAAGGCGTTGGTGAACAAGATCAACTCGATTGTCGTCAACACCAAGCCGCTTTGGCAGCAGCAGCTGGCACAGGCGATTGCCATTCACAACATGGCCAAAACCGGCCAAGCGGTCGAGGCAGCACAGGATTTGACCAATGATTTGCTCAAAGCCAATGCCGATAACCTGCGCGCCGGCAACGCCCAAGTGCGCGAGCAGATTGAGCGCGGTGTCTTTGACATTGAAACCGTGCAGGAAGCCAATGATAGCCTGATCGGGGCCATCAATGACTCCCTGATGATCGCCGATGAAGCCAAGAAGAAGCGCGCTGCGGCTGTGGTCGCCATGCAATCCATGGAAAACGATCTCAAGGCCGTGCTGAAGTCTGCTTCCGGCGCTGCGATCGAGGCTGGCCAATCAGCCGTCGACGCCAACTAAACAAACACTGTCATTTGCACAGAAACGAAGGAGAAGGCCTAAAATGGCATTCGGAATTTTCGGCGGTCAGTTCATCGACGTTATCGAATGGACCGATGATACCAGCGACACGATGGTGTACCGCTTTGAACGTCAAGGGAATGAAATCAAATACGGCGCCATGCTCACGGTCCGCGAAGGACAAGTTGCGGTCATGGTCAACGAAGGCGAAGTCGCCGACGTGTTTGATCCCGGCTTATGGCAACTGGAAACGGCAAACCTGCCGGTTCTCAGCACGCTTCAATCTTGGAAGTACGGCTTTAAAAGCCCGTTCAAGTGCGAAGTTTACTTCATCAACACCAAGCGGTTTTCCGACCTCAAATGGGGCACGAAAAACCCGATCATGCTGCGCGATGCCGAGTTTGGCCCCGTGCGCCTGCGGGCTTTTGGCACCTACGAAATCCGTGTTGCAGACCCGGTCGAGTTCCTGCGCGAAGTTGTTGGCACCGATGGTCGGTTTTCCGTCGATGAGGTCAGCGACCAGCTGCGCAATTTGATTGTCAGCCGGGTTGCGGTTGGCTTGGGTAAAGCGAAGATCCCTGCGCTGGATCTGGCCGCGAATTATATGGAGCTGGGGGATTTTCTGACAAACCTCGTCGGTCCAGATTTCGCCGCCTATGGTCTGGATCTGCAAAAGCTGCTGATCGAAAACATCTCCCTGCCGCCAAATGTCGAAGAAGCGCTGGACAAGCGTTCGTCGATGGGTGTGATCGGTGATCTCAACAAATACATGCAGTTTCAGGCTGCTGAATCCCTCACGGCAGGCGGCGAAGCTGGCGGCGCTGCGGCGTCGGGTGCTGGCATGGGTATGGGCTTTGCGATGGCACAGCAAATGGCGGCTGCCTTCTCGCCCAACGGGGGTGCTTCCCCTGCGGCGGCAGCGGCACCGCCCCCGCTGCCTTCTGAGCCATCCTACTATATTGCGGTAAACGGCGGTCAGACGGGCCCGTTTCAGGGTCACGCCCTGCACGACGAAATCGCAGCCGGCCGCCTGCACTCAGACGCGCTGGTTTGGGCCGCAGGCATGGCTGCTTGGACCAAGGCATCTGACGTGCCGGCCATTGCGCGTTTGTTTGACGTGGCACCGCCGCCGGTCCCCGGTTCACCACCTCCGCTGTAGCGCAAACAACAAGGGGGCCCAGCGCCCCCTTTCTTTTTGCAAGAGCCACGGGTTTCATGATGGGTGTGACTTTCGTATTCTTGCGACCACTGACGATCAAAACGGGGACTTTCTCATGGATGCGGCATCACGCGAGGAAACAGGAACGCTCGAACGCCAAGACTACCCGTGTCAGAACTGCGGGGCGTTGCTGGCCTTCAAGCCCGGCGCTGACGCTTTGGGGTGCGATTATTGCGGTCACGTAAACCCCCTGCACCATGATGCGCGCGAGATTGTGGAGAATGACCTCGATAGCGCTCTACGGGATTTAGAAAACAGCCACGCGACCGACCATGTGGCGTCGATCAAGTGCGACAGCTGCGCAGCAGAGTTCACCCTCGCCCAAAATGAAACAGCCGGCCGGTGCCCGTTTTGTGCGGTGCCTGTGGTGGTTGATCCGGTGCAAGTGCGGCGCTTGACCCCCGATGCTGTCCTGCCGTTCAAGCTGACGGCAAAGGAGGCGCGCCAAGCGACCAAACGCTGGCTAAAACGATCGTGGTTGGCCCCCGAAGCCATGCGACGACACACGACCGCCGACGATCAATTCAAAGGCGTTTACCTGCCCTACTGGACCTATGACGCTGATACGGCGTCTCGGTATCAGGGCTTTCGCGGCGATACCTATACCGTCACGGTTGGCAGTGGGGAAAACCGGCGCACCGAAACCCGCGTGCGTTGGACGCCCAAAAGCGGCCGCGTGGCGCGCCTTTTTGACGACGTGCTGGTGCCGTCGTCCCATTCTCTACCGGCCAAATATCTGTCTCGATTGACGCCGTGGGATTTGGAAAATCAGCGCCCTTATGCGGATGAATACCTTGCCGGCTATATCTCCGAGGCCTACCAAATGCCCTTGGCCGAAGGGTTCACAGAAGCCAAACGCATCATGCAGATCGCGATTGAACGGGACGTTCGGCGGTCCATCGGTGGTGATCGCCAGCGCATCACGCGGCTTGAAACCCACTATGACGACACGACCTTCAAGCACGTCTTGCTGCCCACGTTTTTGTCTGCTTTTCGCTGGAAAAACAAAGTTTACCGCTTCGTGGTCAATGCGCGAACGGGCGAGGTCCAGGGCGAGCGCCCTGTTTCGTGGTGGAAAGTCACGCTGCTGATCATCTTGGGATTGATCGCAGGGGGGCTGGTGCTGGCCGGTATGATTGCGTACGAGGGCGCTGATATCTAGCGCGGATGCCGGGTTGCTACAGCGTGCCGGCCACGGACCCGCGCCAAGCATCGTAGGCCGCTTGCGCCGCTTCGCCCGGGGGTGATGCCCAGAATTCTGCGCTGAACAGCAAGCTGGAACCAAGGTTTTCTGGTCCCGTCGGCAACCACGCCCGCAAGTCTTCGCGCGCTGCCGTTGCGGCAGACAATCGCGCCGGGCCATAGCCGGTGACGGTCGCCATGGCCGTTTGGTAAGCCCCGCGAGAGACATTGGCGATGAAGTCGCCCGCCAACCTCGGGTTCGCTGCGCCCGATGGAATGGCAAAAACGTCCATATCAACAACGTGGTTATCCCAGAGATACCCAATACGTGGCCCCGTCGCGCGCAGCTCCCGCAGGGCATCAAAGTGATGGATTAAGCCAATCGCAGCCTGTCCCGACTTCAGCAGAGCGAAAATTTCCTGCGTTGAGTTGATAAATTGAACATTTTTTCGCACACGGTTGAGCACGGCCAGCGCTTCGGCCACACCCTCGGGCGTGCCCAAACGCTCGTAAACCCGGTCCACGGCAACGCCTTCAGACAGCAACGCCAGCTCCATCATTACGCTCGCCGAGGTCGTGAACAGCCGCCGACCGGGAAACAATAACGGGTCAAAAGCATCGGTGAGCGCGTAGGGCTTAGCGCCGCTGAACAGCCGCTGATCAAACCCAAATCCGTGCGACCAGACAACATTGCCAACCCAGCACAGGCCGATGGCGCCGTCGATGAAGTCACTGGTGGGATTTTGAATGCCAATCCGTTGATGATCGATGGGTTCCAAATAGCCTTGGAAGCACAAAGCCTCAGCATCATGCCGTTCGAGGTCCAAGACGTCCCAACCCAGCGCGTCGCCTGTCTCGCGATAAGCAGCAACCTTTTGGCGCACTTCGTTTGGATGGCCGGTATAGGTGACAACATCCACCGACTTTCCAGTCTGGAAGCCAAAGGGCTCGGCGAGTACTTGCGTCTGCGCCTTTTGGTAAAAGCCGCCCCACGTTGCAATCGTAAGCTCCGCGTCCCCGGTTTGCGCCTGCGCCACTGATGCAAAGCCCAGCAGGACAGCGCCCATGCCGAACAAAGCTGCGCTGGCGAGCCCTTGGAAAGCACGAATAGTTTGCCGCATCGTTTCACCCGACATAAGGTTTTGAGATCGTGCTGTTTTTATGCGCGCTAGATCTCACGGACTCATGTAGATAAAGATCAAACTATGTTCGTGCAAATTTTCAGTCAGGGATAAAGTCAACGTGAAGTCACGGGATTCCAAGAGAGGCGTTTTCGCTCCTGTAACAGCTGTTTGGCGATGGTTATGGGCGCCGAGGAAGAATCCTCATGCGGTTGAGGAGCGCGCCGATCAGCGCCGCCGTGACAAAAGACGGCGCGGGACAAGCAACCCAGCGCGAATGCCGAGCAACCGTAAGCCAGAGGCGGCAAAGGCAACGCAAGACCGGGCCTATGTCGATAAAAGCGGAAGCGTGCGCCTGACCGATGGTGGACGCATCATTGCCCGGGCTGGCAAAGGTTCCAAAACCGCGGCGCTTGCCGATGCCGAAGCCCTATACGAGCAGCGCTTGGGTGAACTGACGGCGCTCGAAACCGCGCTGTCCAACGCCTCTGTTTCAATCGCTGGCTTAGAGCCGCAGGTCGCTCAGTTAAAAGTGGATCTCAGGGATACGCCCGGGCTCGGTGATCTCGACGCCTTGGACGTGCGATTTGCGGCGTTGGAAACGGCTTTGGAGGCGCACACGCAGGCCCAATGGGGCCAAAAGCGCGACATCATTGGTCGGCTGGAGGCCTTGAGCAAAGCGTCACCCAGCACGCTAACCGCCCGCATCGACGCGCTGGTTGAGGAGTGGGGTCAGTCCGGTTCTGCTGGTGCCGTCCATGATACCGTGCTCGAACGACGCTACGTCGCGGCACTGGAAGCGGCAACAAAGCGCGCGCAGATCGCCACAGAACAGCCAGAGCTGTTTGCAGCAGAGCGGCAAGCTGTTCTGGATGACTTGGTCGAGTTGATGTCCAGCACCCACCGCAGCAACATGCAGCCGAAACTCCACGGCTTGATGCAGGCTTGGGAAGAAGCCGGCGGGCCGGACGATGGTGCGCTGGACCAGCGCTTCACCCAGATGACGGCGGCGGTTGAACGGGACATTCTTGCGCTTGCGAGTGAAACACAGAATTTGCGCGCTGAGGCCGAAGAGGAAGCGACTGTGCTTGAGCAAGCCTTCGACAGCCTCGCGAGCGATGCGGATGCCTTAACCGACGGCAAAGACTTGCGGCGCTTGGCCCAGTCTGTGGGCACCTTGGAAACAAAATCAGGCGGGCAAAACCGCGATATTACCGACAAACTGCGTCGCCGGATTGATGAATTGCAATGGCGCGCAGATCGAGAAATCGAAAAACGTCGCGCGCAAGTCGCAACGCTGGCCAACGATGCCCGGCAGCATCTGATTCGTGCCAAGGAGATTCCCACAGAGCCCTCAACGCTCAAAGAGTGGCGCGGTATTGAAGAAGCGGCCAAAGCCGGCATGGACAGCGCGGAAAACGCGCTGGCGACCATGAAGAAATTGGGGCGCGTTGCCGCTGAGGATGTCGGGAGAATAGGCGCAGATCTCCGCGACACACGCAAAGCCGTGAACGAAGCCCGCAAAGCGTTTTTTGAGACGCTCGACGAAAGCCGGGAAACAAACAATTTCCGCAAGCGCGCCCTCTTGGACCGCTTGAGCCACCCGCCTCTGGGCGCGTCGGTCAAAGCACTTGATGAGCACGTCGAGGCTGTCATGGCCGACTGGAAACAGACCGGCAGTGCCGGGCGGGAGACGGACCAAGCGCTTTGGGCGGAGTTTCAGGATGTGCGATCGGGCATTCGTACGCTCCGCGATGACGCATCGGCTGCTGAACGCGCCGATTTTGGCGCGCGCTTGGCTGAAGCCTTCACCCGAAAACGCGAATTGAGCTACGCGCTTGAAGATGAAATCCGCATGGGCAAGCTCGTTCTGGAAAACAAACCAGACCCAAAGTTCGAGAAAGAATTAAAGCGCAAAGAGCGTCGTTTGGGGGATCTCCGCAAAGATTTGTCCGATATCCAGCGCAAACTGTCCAAGCTGTCAAAAACCAAGGCGCCACTGGTGGCTGAAGCCGAAGCGAAGCAACCCTCTGATCACGCCGCATAAATTGGAAAAACACGGCTTTTTAGCAATTGATATTGTTTTCGCCGTAAAATCGTGGTTCTCCAGACGTGATACTTTGAGGTTTTTGAATTTATGCGCTTAATTCTCGCGGCCAGTGGCTTTTTTCTGTCTCTGCTGGTCACAGGTTGCACCGCGTCTGTTGACGGCGGGGTTATGGATCCTGAGGCTGCTGAACAGGCTGTCGCAGAACTGTTCGCGGACAATGGTGAGCGGGTTTTGATGCAGGGTAGCGCCGCCGATATTCTTGACCAAGAAGCCTTGGATAGCGCGGCGTCTCCGGATGAGCGCAAGTTTGTGATCCAAACGGATCAAGGCATCTTTTCGATGACCCAAGCCCAGCTCAACCAGTACCTCGCCATCCGCCGGGCGGAAGAAGCCGAAAAAGCGCAGTTGGCAGCCAGTCAAACGGGGCTGATTAGCCCCTATGGGCGGGTGGTGTCGCGCACGGTTGTCGCGGGATCAACCTCATCGACGGCCACCCCGCAGCCAGCAGCCCGCGCCAAAGCCCCGCCCATCGACCCCACGACAATCAAGTCGACAAAGTCGGTTCCGGGCGCTTTTGACCAATATGTTGGCCCCAGCCTCGCCTTTACCAAAGGCCCAAGCGACCTCAAAAACGCGGACGGCTCGCACGCCTGTGTGCTGACATTCGACGATGGTCCTCATCATGGTCGAGACGCCCAGATTTATGACATTCTGGACGCCAAAGGGGTGAAGGCCGTGTTCTTCTTCTTGGGTGAAAAAGTCCAAGCGAACCCCAATACCGCCAAGGAAGCCAAGGCCCGCGGACACGAAGTCGGCTACCACTCGTGGGACCACAAAAACCTGCGCGCCGAAAGTATGGCGACGGTACAGGCTGACTTTACCAAGGGACTGGCCGCCTTTAACGCCGTGGGTTTGCGGCCCAAGGTGTTCCGGCCCCCTTTCGGCAATTACAACTCCGGGATCATCGCCACAGCGAAGAAACATGGCATGTCGGTGGTCAACTGGACCAACGATAGTCTGGATTGGAAGATCAAATCAGCAGCCGGTATCACCTCTCGCGTGCTGGAGCAGAGCGCGCCGGGGGATATCGTGTTGCTGCATTCAATACACGAGCGGTCGGTTGAAGCGCTGCCGGGGATCATCGACGGCCTGAAAGCGCAAGGGTGCCGCTTTATCTCCATGCAGTCATGGATCACGCGCGCCACGTCTTAAAACGGCGTCAGACAGACCTGAGTGCGCTGGTCTAGGACGGCAGTTCGTTCGACAGGATTGAACCGAAACCACAGCCGCCGACGGCGAACGAGACACCTGAAACAGGTTTCCACGCCCCGATCGCGCCGGCATCTCGCAGTCTCTCGACAAAGTCAGGATCCGTATTCTCGATGATCCAGGCGTTTGAAAAGAGCGTGGCGCGGATCACGCGCGCGTCTGTTTGATCAATAGCGTCAAAAACCACGTCCGCCGGTGTGCGCGGCGGGAAAACGGCGAGCACGGTTCCGCTGAAATCCTGCGGCAATCGTGTGGCCAACGCTAAGGCCACCGAAAGCACCATCATAGCCAGAACGCCCACCGTCAGCGCCCAAAACGCCACGGCGGTCTGAGACCAAGCTGATGGCGAGGTTGGGGTTGAGGGGGTGGCCTGCGGTCCCTGCGCGGGATCACTATCGGTCATGCTACCCATCACACATTAAGCAGCGACAGGCTGCGGCGCAGCGCGGTCGATCGGCTTTTCATCGATGGGCCAATGGATCACCGTTGCGAAGACACCCATCATAATCGCCGCAATCCACATCCACGTCAGCTCTCCGGTCACGTTTTGGATCCAACGGGCGAGGAACGTCGCGGAGAAGCTGCCAATTTGGTGGGAGACAAAAACGATGGCGTAGAGTGTCGTCATATACCGCACCCCAAACACTTGCGCGACAATGCCTTGTGTGAGGGGCACCGTCGCCAGCCAAAGAAGGCCCATACAGGATGCAAAGACCAGGGCGCTGATGGGGGTGATCGGGAACACGATAAAGCAGGTCATGACCAAAGAGCGCCCGGCGTAAATGAACACCAATGCGTATTTCTTGGATCTATTTCTGCCAAACACACCCGCAGCGTAGGCACCGATGATGTTGAACACGCCAATCAGAGCCAAGGATACCGCGCCAATACCCCCAAGACCGTTGAGCCATTGGGGTTGAACCCCCTCATCGATCAGGAATTTGGGCAGATAGATTGTAATCAGAGCGATGTGAAACCCGCACACAAAGAAACCGAAAAACAGCAGAACATAACCCCGCTGCCGAAACGCAAATCGGACTTCTTCCAAGACCTCAGCAAAGCTGCCTGACGTGTCACTTGCGCCTTTTTCAGCGGCTGTTCCTTTGATACCAGCGAACAGGAACGAAAGCGGGATGATGAGGAAGGTTAAGCCAGCAAGCACGTAAAGGGCGTTATCCCAGCCCAGTTGCTGCAACATCATCCCGGCGGGCAAGCCTACGGCAAACTGTCCAAAGGACGCCGCTGCTGTCCCGATGCCCAGCGCCCAGGATCTTTGCTCTGGTGAAACCAGTTTACTGAAGCTCATCGCGACGATGGTGAAGCTGGTCGCGGCGATCCCTGAACCGGTCAATCCGCCCATAAAAATGTACGTCATGAGTGTACCGGGGAGAATCAGCATGCCGATGATGCCCAACCCATACAGCAAGGAACCTGCAATCAGCACCCATAGGGGGCCAAAGCGGTCCACCAAACTGGCGGCATAAGCCCCCATCAAGCCCCACAGCAGATTTTGCCACCCCAAAGCCAAACCGAAGTCAGCAGCGGAAACGCCAATAGCGTCGGGAGCCCCAGCGACAAACAGACCGAATGTCGAGCGCACACCCATGGATATCAGCGCCATCATGCATCCGGCGATGATGATGAGGCCAACGCGCGGGCTGATGGCGGATGTGGATTGACTGCCTGTCATCAATACTACTCCCAAGCGAACCTAATACGGCGTCTACACCCCTGACCATGAACTCTCTGTGGCAAAAGAAAAGTCTTTGTTTTGATGCAGCGCGCCTTTTCAGCCCTGCTGTCGAAGCTGGGCATGGGACCGAGGCCTTGGGCTGGACCGATGCTGGGGTTTGGTTGCGACCTTTGGCAAAGGTGACGCGCAAAAAGCAGCCTATGCACGAGGGGGGCTAACGGGTTAAGCCCATAGCAGTATTTTCGCCCCCAGAACCCCACGCGCCCTATGATCGATCAACCGACAACGGATCTCCCCCCCATCTTTGTCGCTCTGGACATGAGCGAAGCCGAAGTTGCGCCTTTAATGGGCGCGCTAGACGGTCTGAATGTGGGCTACAAAGTGGGTATGGAGCTGTTTTACCAATCTGGCGCGTCGCTGGTAAAAAGGTTGGCCGCAGACCACCCAATTTTCTTGGATTTGAAGCTTCACGATATTCCGAACACGGTCCGCTCGGCCGGCGCACGCATCGCCGATCTGGGCGTGAGAGTGACGACGGTCCATGCCGCTGGCGGCGCCGCAATGCTCGCGCCCTTGCCCGCGCTGGAACGCGATGATTTTCAGTTTCTGGCGGTCACGGTGCTGACCAGCATGAACAACAGTGACTTGGCCGGCTTAGGCGTGCTGGACGCCAATCCAGCGGCGCGGGTGCAGCGTCTGTTCCAACTGGCAACCGGAAGCGGGATTACGGGCTTCATCTGTTCTCCGCTCGAAGTTGCAGCACTCAGCGGTCAATTGCCGAACGGAACCTTTATCACACCCGGCGTTCGCCCCGCCGGTGCCGCCTTGAACGACCAAAACCGCGTGGCCACGCCGGCGCAAGCGAAGCAGAGTGGCGCAACGTCCTTGGTCATTGGCCGCCCCATCACCCAAGCCCAAGACCCGCGCGCAGCAGCACAGGCCATATTGGACGAGCTTGCACATGGTTAAGCCCATTCGTCTCATGGGTCAGTTCCCACCGCTCGCCGCAGGCCGCGTCATCCGCCAAGTCGTGGCTGACGGCCTGTTCGGTCAGTGGCGGCTGTTGCTGATGGTTGCCATTGTGCCCTTTATTCTGGCGCTGATGATCGATTTGGGTTCGGCGCTGGTTCTGGATTTTCGCGGATCGCGTAACTTGGTTGGAAGCCCCGAAGCCATAGCTGTCGACCTGATCGCTCTGATCCTGCTCGAAGTGCTGGTCGGGGCGTATTACACCACCAACGTCGCGCGGCTTTTGGGCATTGGATCCCGCAAAGGAAAAGTGACAATCGACGAAGACTGGCGCGACGCCTTTGGTGGCGTTGCCCTGCGATTGGCTGTGTTTTACTTTTTTGGTGGATTGCTCATGGGCGGCGGCTTTGTCGCCTATCTCGTCTTCCGAGACGACTTGCCCAACCCCCAGCTGGCTCCGCTGATGATCGCCGTGCCTGCGATGATCCAACTTTACCTCTATGCGCGGTTTAGCTTTGTTATCTCCGCTGCTGCCGTCGGCGCGCCCTACACCTTTGGCGACAGCGTCCGGGCGACAGGCGGCATCACGCTGCTGGTTCTTGGGCTGAACCTCGCATTTTCCCTGCCCCTTGTGGTGGGTCAATTGGCCTTGCAAACCAGCACATCCTCCGCCCCCGCCTTTGGTATGACGTACTTCGGCACCATGCTGCTCACCCAAGCTCTCTTCTTGCTGCGTGTGGCCGTTTTCACCATCATCAATCTTGTATGCTTTGTGAACCGCACCGGCTGGGCGCCCGGTGCGCGACGCGTCTAGAAAGAGATCTCCGATGACGGTGCTTAGAACACTCTCGCAAATCATAATTTTTGGCAGCGCTGCTGCGGCACCCGCTGCGGTGTACTTGGGCGCACAATCGGGCCTGCTGGACCTGAAGAACGCCATATACGGACTGTGTGTCGTTGCCGTTCTGTATCACGCTGCGGCTTGGGAATTTACCGGGCTGATGGCCCTGCGTCGGGGGCAGCTTGGCGGCGGGCTGGCGCAGCCTGCGCCGTTCTGGTCCGGACCGGGTCTGCGTTCAACCGTGCTGGGTTTCAGCATCATTTTCGCCGCTGTGTTTGGCTGGATTGGCTTAACCATGGTTGGCTCGCTGCTGACCTATGCCGATGGCGAGACTTTGTGGGGCAGCCTTGGCGCTGCGGTTGGGGATTTCATCGAATACGGCTCTAACGACCCCCGAAAACTCGCCACCATCGGTGTTGAAACCACCCAGGCACCTGCGCTGGATCAGCAAGCGGTCAACCAAAGCGCGCTGTTTGCCGTTATTGGCGTCAGCGGCATGCTGATCGCCTATTTCTTCGTCCGCGCTTGGGCCGTTGTGCCGCTGCGTCATCGCCGCCCCAAGAAGGCATTTACCTTTCATGCATGGAGCGCGCTGCGCGGCCTCAGCGCCGTGCGAGCCGCGCTGGCGCTGGTTGTCGCCACCGGTCTGGCGGTTTGGCTGCTGAACCTATCGGCGTTCGCTGCGCTCGGCGCGTATTTATCGCTGATCGGCTCCGGGCTTGCCTTGGTCATCTTTCTTGGCGTCACGTGGTTGGTTGCCGATAAGATTCTGAGCGAGACGACGCCGCTCCCTGCCCGGTGCTATGCGAAGATTTGCGGTGTCAAAACGCCGGAGATCCTCGAAGAGGTCATTCAAAACGGCGCAACACACGTTGGTTTTGTGTTCTTTGAAAAGTCGCCTCGGAACGTCGATTTCGAAACAGCCGCCGCGCTTTGCCAGCAAGCCAAGGGCCGAATCAGTCGTGTGGGATTGGTGGTCGAGCCCACAGACGACTTCCTCGACGTGCTGCTGGCTGTGGTTGACCTCGACATGCTGCAGGTCCATGCCCACGACGGCGCTGCCCGGTTCGCCGCCATCCGCGAGCGCACAGGCCTGCCGGTTATTGCCGTTGTCTCCGTCGCTGATTCCGATGATTTGGCGGCCGTTCCGGCCATCCGCAAGGCGTCAGACGGCCTGCTGTTTGATGCGAAACCGCCAAAAAACAGCGAACTGCCGGGCGGTAATGCGCTGTCATTCGATCACCGGGTGCTGGCTGCCGCCAAAATTGGCAACACGCCGTGGATGCTCGCCGGTGGCTTAAACCCCGATAATGTGGCTAAAGCTATCACGGTAACTCAACCAACCTATGTTGATGTCTCCTCGGGTGTCGAAAAAGACGGCGAAAGAGGGACGAAAGATCCTGAGAAGATCAGAGCCTTCTTAGCCGCAGTTGCCCAAGCTTGAAACACTGCTAGTGTTTGCCCGATTCTGAATACGAGACAGGAAAACAATGTCCACGCCCAATTCATTCAAGACCGGTCCGGACGAGCGCGGTTTGTTCGGTATTTTCGGTGGTCGCTTTGTCGCTGAAACCCTGATGCCTTTGATCCTTGATCTGGAGCGCGAATGGGGCGCGGCGAAGTCCGACTCTGCGTTCTGGGAAGAGTTCAACATGCTTGCGCGCGATTACGTGGGGCGTCCGAGCCCTTTGTACTTGGCCGAGCGGTTAACCGAAGAACTCGGCGGCGCGAAGATTTACTTCAAGCGAGACGAGCTGAACCACACGGGCGCGCACAAGATCAACAACTGTCTGGGCCAAATCCTACTGGCGCGGCGCATGGGCAAGACCCGCATTATCGCCGAAACCGGCGCGGGTCAGCACGGCGTTGCAACGGCGACGGTTTGCGCGCTGTTTGGCTTGCCGTGCACCGTTTACATGGGCGCGACCGACGTGGAGCGCCAAGCGCCAAACGTCTTCCGCATGCGCCTGCTGGGTGCTGAGATCATCCCGGTGACATCGGGTTCCGGTACGCTCAAAGACGCCATGAACGAAGCGCTGCGTGATTGGGTAACCAATGTCGAAGACACGTTCTACATCATCGGCACCGCAGCAGGGCCACACCCCTACCCGGCCATGGTCCGCGATTTCCAGTCTGTGATTGGCACGGAAGCCAAAGCGCAAATGATGGAACGCGAAGGCCGACTGCCGGACTCGCTGGTCGCGTGCATTGGCGGGGGCTCGAATGCTTTGGGTCTTTTCCACCCCTTCTTGGATGATACCGACGTTCGGATCATCGGTGTCGAAGCCGGCGGTCATGGCCTGGAAGGCGATGAACACGCCGCGTCCCTGACGGGCGGTAAACCCGGCGTGCTGCACGGCAACCGGACCTACCTGCTGCAAGACGACGACGGCCAAATCATCGAAGGGCACTCAATTTCTGCTGGTTTGGATTACCCCGGCATTGGTCCCGAACACTCTTGGCTGCGCGACATTGGCCGCGTGGAATACGTCTACGCCACGGACAAAGAAGCACTGGAGGCGTTCCAGCTGTGCTGCCGGACCGAAGGCATCATTCCAGCGCTGGAGCCATCCCACGCCCTCTCGCACGTTGCGAAGATCGCGCCTGAGCTGCCCAAGGACCACATCATGATCATGAACATGTGCGGTCGTGGCGACAAAGACATCTTTACCGTCGCCAAGCACCTCGGCTTCGACATGGCGGACGTAATGGGAGAAACCACTCAATGAGCACGCGGATCGATGCAAAATTCGCTGAATTGAAAGCCCAAGGGCGCCCGGGTTTTGTCTCCTACATCATGTCTGGTGACCCGAACATGGACACCAGCTTGGAGATCCTCAAAGGCCTGCCCGCGGCAGGAGCTGACATTATCGAGCTGGGGATGTGCTTCACCGATCCCATGGCCGACGGTGTTGCGATCCAGCTGGCGGCCCAGCGCGCGCTCAAAAGCGGGCAGACGCTGCCAAAGACGCTGGAAATGGTGCAGGAGTTCCGCAAGGAAGACCGCGACACACCGCTGATCCTGATGGGCTACTACAACCCGATCTACATCTACGGCGTCGATCGCTTCCTCGCTGCGGCCAAAGCTGCGGGTGTTGACGGTCTGATTGTCGTGGATTTACCGCCCGAAGAAGACGACGAGCTTTGCATCCCGGCGAATGAAGCCGGCATGAACTTCATCAGACTGGCAACGCCAACGACCGATGAAGCCCGCTTGCCCGCCGTCCTCAGCAACACGTCAGGCTTTGTCTATTACGTCTCGATCACCGGCATCACCGGTGCGGCGTCGGCCACACAGTCCAACGTCGAAGCGGCGGTGGCCCGATTGAAAAAGTTTACCGACCTGCCCATCGCCGTCGGTTTTGGCATCAACACGCCTGAGCAAATTCGCGAAATTGGCACCGTTGCTGACGCGGCTGTGGTTGGATCCGCCATTGTCCGGCAGATCGAAAACAATCTCGACGACGACGGCAACCCAAAGCCCGGCTTGGTTGATGCCGTGCTAGAGTTTACAAAGACCCTGTCACAAGGCGTCCGCTAACCGCATCTGAGGTTCTATGAACTGGCTATCCCGACACGTCCGTCCCGGTATTCAACGACTGGTCGGCAATAAGAAAGAAACGCCCGATAACCTTTGGACCAAGTGTCAGTCTTGCGACCAGATGCTGTTCCACAAGGCGCTCGCAGAGAATCTGCAGGTGTGCACCCATTGTGGTCATCACCATCGCATGACCGTGCTTGAACGTCTCGATAGCCTGTTCGACGACGGCGCCTACCAGCGTCTGGAGCAGCCCGAACTGCCGGCTGATCCGCTCAAGTTCAAGGACAAGAAGCCTTACATCGCGCGGCTGAAAGAATACCAGTCCAAGACCGATGAAAAAGATGCCGTGATCGTCGCAAAGGGCACGATGGGCGATGCGCCCGTGATCATCGCAGCCTTCAACTTTGCCTTCATGGGCGGCTCGATGGGCCGCGCGGTCGGTGAAGCCTTGGTCCTCGCTGCTGAGGCTGCTGTGGCCAACAAAGCCGCTCTGCTCGTCATTCCAGCCAGTGGCGGTGCGCGCATGCAGGAAGGCATTTTGAGCCTGATGCAAATGCCGCGCTCGATCATTGCCGTCGAGCATATGCGAGAAGCGCGCCTGCCCTACGTGGTGCTGCTGACCAACCCGACAACCGGCGGTGTGACGGCAAGTTTTGCGATGCTGGGCGATCTGACGCTGTCCGAACCCAATGCCGTCATCGGTTTTGCTGGCCGCCGCGTGATCGAGGAAACGATCCGCGAGCAACTGCCTGACGATTTCCAAACTGCCGAATATTTGCAGGAACACGGCATGGTCGACCAAGTCGTTGACCGTCTGGAACTGCGGGGCCGTCTGATCATGCTGTTTGGCCTGCTGCGCGGTGTTCCGGGGCCAACCGTGCCAGCCGATCCCGCCACAGACGGGGCGCCTGCCATGGCCGAAGACGAACCCATCGCGAGTTTTGACCAAGTATGATGCATGAAGACGAGAGCGTAAAAGCTGCGCTTGACCGCTTTCTGGCTCTGCACCCAAAACTGATCGACCTGTCGCTGGACCGTCTTGACGCTTTGCTGGACGATTTGGGTCGACCCGAACGCCGCATGCCGCCAGCGATTCACGTCGCAGGCACCAACGGCAAAGGCTCCACACTGGCGTTCCTGAAAGCCATGTTGGAAGCCGCCGGAAAGTCGGTCCACGTCTATACCAGCCCCCACTTGGTGCGCTTTGCCGAGCGGATCCAGCTTGCGGGCGAAACCATCAGCGATGCAGCCCTACTGGACGTCCTTACCCGCGTTGAGGCCGCAAACGGCGATGGTCCGGGCACGTTTTTTGAGCTGACAACGGCGGCGGCTTTCCTTGCGTTCTCTGAAACACCGGCGGACTTCGTATTGCTCGAAACGGGGCTGGGGGGACGCTTGGATGCGACCAACATTCTACCGCCCGAAGCCGTTGCACTGTCGCTGATTTCCCGCATCGACCTCGATCATCAGCACTTTCTGGGCGATACCATCGAAGACATCGCCCGTGAAAAGGCGGGTATCTTCAAGACCGGGGTGCAGGCGTTCTATGTACCGCAAGAGGCCAGCGTGACCGCCGTATTGCTCAGCGAAGCCCGCGCGCGAGGGGTTGAGGCACGGCCCGTCAATCCCGTATCCAAGAATGCCAAACTCAGCCTGTTGGGTGATTTCCAGCGGACCAACGCCGCGCTCGCCTCTGCTGCGGCGCGCTACATCGGGATTGATCCCCTGAGCATTGGCCGAGGGATGCGGCAGGCCACATGGCCCGCGCGCATGCAGACCATCAGCAGCGGCCTGCTGTGGACCGCAGCAGGCAGCGGGAAACACCGCCTGGTGATCGACGGCGCACACAACGCCAATGCCGGACGCGCCATCGCCGACAGCTTGCCCGACGATCAGCCGATTTATCTGGTGTATGGCCTGCTTGAAACCAAGGACGCGCAGGGGTTTGTCCAGCCCTTATTGCCCAAAGTAAGCCGAGCGGTTGCCGTGGAAATTCCCGGTGCTGCGGCTTCGCTCTCTGCCCACAATGCCGCCAGCGCCGCCGGCCATGCCGCAGCAGAAACGGCACCGTCTATCGCAGCGGCGCTTGAAACCCTGCGCGATGAAGAGCCGGGGATGATCTTGGTGTGTGGGTCGCTTTATCTTGCCGGGGCGTTTCTTGCAGAAAATCAGGGCGTCACGGTCGCCAGCGGCCGGAAGGCGGTTTGAGCCATGCTGGATGACCTTCTGCAAAGCCAAAGGGTCTATCTGGACGCCAACGTCATCATTTATCTGGTCGAAAAGAATTCCGACCATCACCCTATGGTGCACCACATTCTCCGTGAATTGGCCCAAGACGGGGCCGAACTGATCAGCAGTGAGTTGGTGGTCAGTGAATGCATGATGGGGGCGGTACGCCGCGAAAACGAAGCCATACTGCTCGCCTATGAGCGCTTTTTCGACGGTGATCGCTTTGGGATCGAGCTTCAGCCCGTCAGTTCACGGGTTTTGTGGACAGCACCGCAAGTCTCGCTGGACTTCAAACTCGACCTTCCCGACGCCCTGCACTTCGCGACGGCTTTGGACCAAGGCTGCGATGCCTTTGTCACAAACGACAAAGGGTTCACCGACGGCGAACCCTTTCCAATCGTTTACCGCTTATCTGATCTTTGATCAGATATTGCGCTCGATCCACGACTTGATCGAAGACTTCGGCTGCGCACCGGCAAGCATCGCAACGGGCGCGCCGCCCTTAAAGATCATCAACGTTGGCAAGTTACGCACGTTCAAACCCTGCGCCGTCGCTTGGTTTTGGTCGACGTTCAGCTTCGTGATGGTGATTTGCTCGGCCATCTCGTCAGACAGCTGATCCAGCGATGGCGCAATTGCCTTGCACGGCATGCACCAATCCGCCCAGCAGTCGACCAAAACAGGCTTGTCGGATCCAACCACCTCAGACTGGAACGTGGCATCGGTAACTTCAACAACAGCCATTATCGGCTCCTTTCACCATTAAGCGCTCTGCATTGAGCGAGACGTATAAAATCAAGAATCGTTACGACCCTAAAATGACCGGACCAACGCCGTCAATTGCCACCAGTGGATTTCGCGGAGGGAGGCAGGTCATCATTTCCGACCAGCACTTCCATCAAACGCGGCGTTTCCGTCCATAGTAAGAAAGTGCGAATTGGCTTCCCGGGATACAAGCCCTCTAGCACAGATTTATAAGCTGCCAGCTGTGCACGATAGCTCTCCGGCACGCCAGCCGCCGTTGTTGGTGGCGGGCGGTTTGACTTGTAGTCGACCACCCAGACGTCATTTTCTCGCTCCACGAGTCGATCAATTTGCCCCGAAACCACCAACTCACCGACGATGCCGGTCACGGCAACCTCGGCTCGGCTGTTGGCGCTGAACAGGTCCGCGAAGTCGGGATCGTTTGTGATGGCGATGGCTTCACGGCTCCAGTCATCGATCTGCGTTGGGATCAAGTCGAACGAAGGCCGACCCAAATATCGCCGCGCAGCGGCTTCGCGCTCGCCATGTGGAACCTCGGGTAATCGTTGCAGCAATCCGTGCAGCACATTGCCGCGAAAGAATGGCGAGGCAGAGCGGTGGCCGCGCGCCGTGGTGCCCGTCCCTTGCAGCTTGCGCAGGGCATCCAGCGGGGACGGCGCTGCGGGCTCCAACAGCATCTGGCTGGGGGTAAAGGGCCGGGGCGGTGACGGCTCAACGGGGATGGCTGTCTGCAGCTGCGCCAGCGCCCTGTCATCGGTGCGCGCCGCTGTATCAATCGCAAAGCTGCTCGCCTCGTGGTCCCCTTTGGGCTTTGGTAAGCGATCTGGTGAGGCCGCAGGCGCAAACAGCCGAAACCGCGTGCCGGCGACCTCGTCTGGCCCCGGCGTGAGCGTTTCGACCGCTTCGTTGCTTTCGAATGCAGCCTTGATGGTCTCGTACCATGTTGCCTTAGGAGGCTTGTTCTCGTCGGCTGGTGGCCGCGGCTTCCAACCACAGAGATACAGCCGATCTTCCGCGCGGGTCATGGCGACGTAGAGCAAGCGCCGCTCTTCTTCCTCGGCCTTGGCCTTGTCCTGCGCATCCAGCACGAGGGTTTCAGCCGGTGTTTCCCCGGTCGGGGGCTTCCAATAGGGCAGCGGTGCCGGCGCGTCGTCCGTGTCAAACCACCGCAGTCTATCGCGAGAAATGTCATCCATGCGCCGGTGCGTGTGGGGCAGAATGACCACGGGTGCTTCGAGCCCTTTTGAGCCGTGAACCGTCATGATCCGCACACCGCCGTTCGCGCCTTCCTGCTCCCGCTTGACCTCGATTTCAGCCTTGGACAGCCAACCCAGAAAGCCCGGAATTGTCGGCGTCTTGGCGCGCTCATAGGTCAGTGTTGCGCGCAAAAACTCCTTGAGAGCATCCGCCGCCTGTGGCCCCAGACGGCTTGAAAACCGAATCCCCGCTGCCATTTTCGTCAGCAGAAAGCTGTAAAAGGTGTACGGCGTTGATGCCAGTCGCGCGCGCAAAGCCTGAAACAGACTGCGAGCCTCCCGCGCTGCAGCGTTCCCGTTATCAGCGGCCTTGACCAAAGCGGCTTCCAAGCTCTCGCCTTTACCCCGGCGATGCGCCAGCTCATACAACTGCTGCACAGTAAACCCACACAGCGGGCTGCGCAGGACGGTGGCCAGTGCCAAGTCTGCAGCCGGTTGCAGCAGATACTCGGTCAAGCAGAGCAAATCTTTGACGACCAGCTGCTCCTGCAACTTCATCCGGTCCGCCCCCGCCACGCGCACACCGTTCTTTTTCAGCGTGTAGGTCAGCGTGTTGATAAACGGGCCGGACCGAGACCGCACCAGCACCAGAATATCTTCGGCGCGCATGGGACGACCGTGGTTGGACAGCCAGCCCTCATGCCCTTCACCCGCCGCTTTCCCGTCCAGCCACCCACTAATCCGCTCGCCCAACAGTTTTGCAAGCTCGACTTCCGGACGGTCGGGTTCATCGAGATCGTCATCACCCCGCACGACCACACGCGGGGCGCTTTTGTCTTTGGGCACCGCTGTAATAGGATCCCAGACTTCGACCAAGCCACCCGCGCCGGGACGGCCAGTCAGGTGCATGGGCCAATCTTGGTTTTCGAAGGTGAGGCCTTTGGCATTTTCGGCATGGGTGAAAACCGCGTTTACGGCATCCAAGACCGGCTGCGAAGACCGGAACGTCACGTTCAACACCGGGTCAATCCACGCGTGATTCGGCAGGCGCCGAACGTCCTGTTCGAACCGGGTTCGCATGTTTTCAAAAACCTGTGGATCGGCGCGCTGAAAGCCATAGATCGACTGCTTCAAATCCCCGACAACAAACGTCGTACGCGGGGCGGTGCTGTCCTCGTCCGTGCCGTCGTAAAAGGCATCGGTCAGCCCACGGACAATGGCCCATTGGTCTGGGTTCGTGTCTTGCGCTTCATCCACCAACACGTGGCGCAAGCCCTGATCCAGCTTGAACGCCACCCATGCCCCAGCGCCGTCTTCGGCGGTCAGCAAATCGATGGTTTTTAGGATCAAATCATCAAAATCGACGCGGCTGATCGCAGCCTTTGACGCCGCATAGGTCTCGATGATGACCCCAGCGGTGTCCAAAAGTGCTTCTGAAACGTCCAATTGCCGAAAGGCACGGAGCGCATGGATCAGCGGCAAAACGCGTTGCTGCTCATTGAGGATGGCGTCGATGGCTTCGGGCTGCTCTTCCCGAAATTTTTTCAGAAAAACCTGCGAGCTCAGGGTGCGCGGCTCACTGTCGGTTTTGATGAACAAAGGGATGTACTGGTCAAGGGTCGCGAGCCGGTCTTCGAGGCGAGATTGGCTGACCCATTCCATCGCAGAGAACGCCAATTTGTTCCGGCTATTGGGCGCGTTGCTGGTGCTTTCCATCCAATTGCCGAACGCTTGAAACGCGGCCTGCAGCTCAGACGGTACGCCGTCTTTCAGCGCCAAAGCCGCCGCGTAAGCCTCTTCCTCAACACCCAGCTCCAACCCCAGACGTTCCCGCAGGGGCTCAAGAATAACCCGCGCCGGGCGTCGGTTCTCACCGCGCAGTCGTTCAACCCGACCCCGCTCCCGCACCAAACCAGCCAGAATGTCCCGGAACGTGTCCTCGCCCAGTGCCTCAAAGACCTGCGACATGGCCGGTTCTTCGCGTGCAATCAAACCAGAGAGAAACCGATCAACCGTTGTTTCCAGCAGCGCTTTGGCTTCGCTATCCTCCAGAACGCTGAACCCCGGCTGAACGCCGGCTTCTACGGGGAAGCGCCCCAGCAAACTTTGTGAAAAGGCGTGGATTGTCTGAATATTGAGACCGCCCGGCGCCTCCAGCACTTTGGCGAACAAGCGACGCGCCAGCGCCAACTGTTCCTCCCGAGGCCGCTTACCCGCCAACTTGAACAGCGCATCACTGAGTTTAGAATCCCCCAGCGTCACCCATTCTTCGAGCGCTTCACTGACCCGATTGGCCATTTCTGCGGCTGCTGCTTTGGTGAACGTCAGCGCCAGAATTTCGCGCGGTTCTGCCCCTTCGAGCAACAGAGCCAGCAAGCGGTTTGTCAGAACTCTGGTTTTGCCTGTGCCCGCTGACGCTGCGACCCACGCCGTCGCAACCGGGTTTGCCGCCGTTCGCTGGTCGTGTGTGGCTTGCAGATGGTTGGGCGCGGGCGTGTCACCATCGATGCGATCATCCCAAAGCCAGTTCGACGCATTATTCATCATGGTCCCCGCCTTCCCATTCATCCTGCCGCGCCAAATCGATGAAATCGCCTTTGCGCACCACACGAGCGATGAACGCTCGATCCTCGTTTTGGTAGGTCGCAATCAGTGTGCGCAGATCGTCCCACGTCGTGTTGATGAGGTCTGCGGTGATGACGGGCTCTTTCTGGCTTCCACCCGGCGCACGGACTGAGATTTTCCCACCGTCATCGGTGCCGTTGATTTGCCAATATTCCAGCGCTTCGACGTCCAGCCCAACCGGCACTTGACCAAATGCCCCCTTTTGGATCAGCGCGCCTTCCAGCGCCAACTGCGGTTTTTCGCCCTTATGAACCTCTGCCCCCGTCGGCAACTGGCCGCTTTTGTAATCCACCACCACCAGCGTCTTATCGGCGGTTACGTCAATCCGATCGGCGCGGCATCGCAGGGTGTATTGAATATCACCAACGTCAAAACTGTACTCGGCCTTGTCTTCGATCGCTGCAGGATGCCGGCCTTCGGCCCGCAAGCTCTTTTCCGTCGCGGCAAACCACGCGGCCACCTTGCGCAGCTTTGGCGTCCAAAGCGCCAGTTGGGGTTCGGGCAGACCGCTGGCCTGAAACCGTGTGAAGAGCGCGTCGTACACCACCTGCTCAAACCCCGCACCCAAATGGCCGGGATGGGCCTTGAGCACGCCTTCCAAAGCGTCGTGAATGATCGTTCCACGGATCGCCGCGTCAACCTGCCCCCCCAAGGGCCGCAGGGCACGCAGCCGCAGCGTGTGTTTGACGTAAACGTCAAAGGGATTGGCCTTCCAGCGCTCCACATCCGTGACCGCAAACACCGTTGGCCGCGCCGATAAGGGCGGCTTAGGGCGTGGGCGGCGTTCTGGTTTGATGGTTTCGGCGATGTCTATGTCCCGCGCCGCCTGCGCCAACGAAAGCCCCTTGGGCGCCAGCACGTGATCAGCCTGAACAATCTTCAAAAACGCCTTCAAGCGTTTGATAAAGCGCGAAGGCACAGTCGCACCGCCATCGACCAAGCTCGCGCGTGTCATAATGACTTCCGCCCGGCCAAAAGCCTGACAGAAATCGTGAGCCGCCAGCCCAATGCGCCGTTCTACCGGCGGCAGGCCAAAACTGCGTCGCATGGGTCGCGACATCCACGGGCCGGGCTGGGTTTCGGCTGGCCACGTGCCTTCATTCAGGCCACCAACAATAATCCGATCGACGCTGGTTAAGCGCGCCTCGATCCCACCGAGAATCAACACGCGAGGATGCCCCACAAAGGGCGACCGCAGGCTCAGCCCGCTCGCGGCCCGCTCCATCAGCGCCCGAAACTGTGGCAGCAATATCGGCACAGGCGCCACGTCTCGATCAGCCAGCGTTTCGGCCCATTCCATCAGGAAGGCAATCACGCTTTCCGCGCCCGTTTGCGCCCACAAACCGCCCCCCGGATCGTCCGCCTCCGCTTCGACCTCTGACGGCGCGGGGCGGGCAAGGTCTTCGAGCGCTGCGACCAAAGCCACCAGCCAGCTCAGTGTCGTCCAACTGGTCCCGTCTTCGCCCTTATCAGCCTCCTGCCGCAGCGCCTGCGTGGCCGCAATAACCCGGTCTAAAACGGCAAACGCCTGATTGATCCCGTCCACGTCCGGGTTGGCGCTGATCCAGTTGAGCATGGGCGTGAACCCGTTGCCCGACGGCGAATTTCGCAACACATGCAGGTCCAGCGCCGTGCGCCCTCGCAGTCGCTCTGGGTCCGACAAACCCAACTGGCACAAGGGATGGTGGAGCAGCGAAAGCAGCGCAAAATGGTCCACCTTGCCTTCAATCAAATCCAACACGATCCGCGCGAATTTAAAGGCCGGCGCGTCTTCGAGGCGCAATCCGGCGGAGTCGTCAGGCTCAATCGCCCAGCGCTGCAAATGGCCTTTGACCCGCTCCGCCAAGGCGCGATCGGGGGTAACCAGCGCAGACACAAACTCCGGCTTATCCAACCCTTGGCGCAAGGCCAAAGCGATGGTCTGTGCCTCTTGATCATCATCATCAAGTTCGTAAAGCGTGACGTCGTCAAAGGCTTGCTCGATCGCCGTCACGCTGAGCCCCTGAACCCCCGCGCGCCAGCCCTCGGTCAGACTGGCCGTCGTTTCTGCGGGTAGCATGGCTTTAGAGAGCAGTTGCGTGCGCGGTTCCTGCATGCGTGCGGGCAACCAGGGCCAAGGCTGCACGGCTTCGGGTGGCTGTTCACACGCTTTAAGAACCTCATAAAACCCATACTGAGGGTGCGTGATTTCGTGCTCAATCTCCGCCCATGCCTGCGCGCTCAAATCCGGATCCATGCCCGGCAAGACCACCGCCCCTTGCGGCAGTTTCAGCACGGCCGCGAGCAGCTTTCTGGTCGCAGGAATTGAGCCCGTGGAGCCCGCTGCGATCACCGGGCCGGTTGGCGGTGCCAAATCCCAGCGACGGATCTGGTTTTCGATGGACAGTCGGCGGCGTTTCGCCGGTGAGATATAACCCGCCGCGTCCTCAACGTTGGGCCAAACCTCGTAGAGAATCCGCAGGAACCGCAGGGATTTTTCCCAATGCGCCGCCAACTCTGTCTTTTCGACCAATTGCGGGAGCTTTGCCGCGTCCAGACCTTCGGTTTCGATCTGGTCCATCAGTCGCGCCAGCTCCTGCGCCAGCGCCATCACGTGGTCTTGTGAAAGCGTTGCATCGGTTTTTGCCACCAACTCTGCCAGCGCTGCTTCGCGCCGCAGCTTGGGCCACGGCTCGGCCAGATCGAGATCCGCATCGGGCAGCATATCGGCATCAATTCGGCCAGCAATGGCTTCCCCAACCGCATCCTCGTCCGACAAATCCCCCATCGGCACCATGCGCGGCAGCAGCATCGCTTCCCCGTCACGCAGTCGCAAAAACGTGGTTTGCAGCGTGCGTCCGGCGCGTCGGTTCGGCAGCAAAATCAAGGCATCGGCCAAGTCCATATCCGCTTCCAGCAGACCTTGCGCCAATGTTGTCCCGAAATCTGCGTAAGAGGGAATGTTGTACAGTCCACGCAAGCTCATGCCGTCACTCCTGCGAGCCGCTCTGCCCACGCCTCTGACCCGTGAAAGTGAAATCTGCGAAATGTCTCGCGCGCTGCATCCAGCTCAAGCGTGATGTGCAGCGCCGCAGCGGGCCGGAGCGAACCTAGGCGTTCCGGCCATTCGACCAAGGTCGCGCCTTCATCCAGCGCATCATCCCAGCCCAAGTCAAAAACCTCCTCCGCCTCGCCCATGCGATAGAGGTCAAAGTGCGTGACTGTCAGCGATGGTGCGCTGTAAATCTGGCTGAAGGTAAAGGTTGGACTGGCGACAATCGCATGCGGATCACCCAGGACCGCCCGCACCAAAGCCCGGCAAAAGGCCGTCTTTCCTGCGCCCAAAGTGCCATCCAGCAGCACCACATCACCGACCGCCAGAACCCGCGCCAGCTTCGCAGCCAGTCGCTCGGTTCCGCGTTCATTTTCGACAGCAATGGTCAGGAAATCGTGTGCGCTCTCACCCATAGCGGCGAAATTCGCACGAGAACATAAAGCGTACAAGGGCGTTTTATGTGTAAAAGTCGCTAAAGTTAGCGGAACTCTTCATCTCGGCCCACACCGTACAGCGCCGACTGTGGAAGCCAGCCACTGATTTCGGGAAAGCGCATCTCGCACCAGCCGTCGATGCATCGGTCCACCTTGCCCACCAATCCATCGCCCATCAGGGCGACGACCGCGGAATCCGGTGTCGGCAACCGGTGAAGGGTCGTCCCGTCCAGCAGGACCATACCCGTTCGCTCATTGGAGAGAACCACACGGTTCATCCAACCGATGGTCCCGTCAAAGTCGCGGACTTTGCGCCAGTTGTCGTGCTCAGCAACGACTTGGATCGGCAGATCCCGGCGGAGGTAAACCCATTCGATTGCATGTTGCATGGTGGGGCCACGGCGCAAGAACGCCTTGTCCTCGCCCAGCGACACAAAACGCGGCAAGGTCTTACCCGTTTCCGGGCCCGTACCAACGTACTGAGCATCGGCTCGTGAAGACAACGCCATGAGCGACCCGAGGATCACAAGCGATAAGGACAGTACCCATGTGAGGCGTCGGAGGGTCGACGGTGTGCGCCGAATCCCCCGACTAGAACCACTGAATTGCACGGTAAATAATCCGCTTTTACACTTCAAAAATTGGTTTATTGACGCTTCAAATTCCGCGCAGAAAATTTCGCGGCACGCCAACGAATCCCTTTCTACTCAGAAAATCGTTTTGCTCAAGCGTTTTAGACCAGTTTGTTAAAGCAAATGAACAGTGAAGCGATCATTGTGCCCTGATTCACACACCCAGTCTCATAATGCGGAGAGGCCAGGTAGACACCAAATGCGACTGTGGTCGCTGCTCAGTCGCAATCCACTGAATCGCCGCATGAGCCGCCAATAGGCCCATCAGCATCGAGGATGTGGCCAGCACGCCAACGTCGGCGCAGTTCTGCTGCGGGGGTGGGCCTTCGGGAAACAGATCGGCATAGCGCCGCGTCTCGCCATCCAGACACAGCAACTGCCCGTCCGTGCCTGTGACCGACGCCGAAACCAACTTCGCCCCTGCCGACTGCGCCCAATCGGCAATGAGCAAGCGGGTGGAAAAATTGTCGGTGCCGTCAATGATCACAGCATGCCCCGCCAGCAGTTTCTCGACGTTCTGCGCTCGTGCGGGTTGGATGTTCACCCCGACCGACACATCGGGGTTCACGTCTTCCAAGACTTCCGCGGCGACCATCGCCTTGGGACGACCGACATCTGCGGTGCGGAACAGCGTCTGGCGCGGTAAATTGGAAAGATCAACCGTATCAGGATCAATCAAGGTCAAATGCCCAACACCAGCCTGCGCCAACGCTTGCGCTGCGGGGCAGCCAATGCCGCCCATGCCCACCAGCGCGATGCGCGCTTGCTGCAACGACAACTGCCGAGCTGGACCCATTTCGGGCAAAATTAGATGCCGGGCATAGCGCTCCAGCGCTTCGTCGCTGAAATGCTCCAGCGCGCTGTCATCGGTGTTGGAGGCCTCAGACACCCGTCGAACCGAATCCGCCGGCCCCTCGTTCCGTTTCGTCCAAATCAGCGACTTCCGCGAAGTCGCCTTGGACCACGGGCGCAATCACCATTTGCGCGATCCGCATCCCCCGCTCGATCACGAAGGGCTCCTGCCCCAGATTGATCAGCGGCACTTTGACCTCGCCGCGATAGTCGCTGTCGATGGTGCCCGGCGCATTAAGGACGGTCAGGCCATTCTTGACCGCCAGTCCGGAGCGCGGACGCACTTGCGCCTCAAAACCAACCGGTAGAGCCATCGCGAAGCCCGCCGGGATCAAACCGCGCTCCCCCGGTCCCAGCGCGACCGGCGCCTCAACGGCGGCTTGAATATCCGCGCCAGCCGAACCTGCGGTTTCATAGGCAGGCAGCCCCAACCCGGCGCCGTTCTCCAAGCGTTTGAGTTTAACGGGCGGCATCACGGGAGGGACTCCACAAATTTCTGCACCAAACGTTCTGCAACCTGGTCTTTGGTCAGTGTCGGCCAAGCCTCGGCTTCTTGCGCAGAAACAAGGGTCACGGTGTTCGTTTGTTCGCCGAATACAGCGCCGCCTGACACGTCGTTGGCAACAATCCAATCGGCGTTCTTCCGCGCCAGCTTCCCTTGGGCATTGGCAACCACGTTCTCGGTCTCCGCCGCGAAACCCACAACCAACGCCGGACGGTGGTCGGCTTGCGCGATGGTTGCGAGAATATCGGGGTTTTTAACAAAGCTCATCGACAGCTCGTCCTGTCCGCCGACCTTTTTGAGCTTTTCTGTTGCTGTGGTCTTTGGTTTCCAATCCGCAACCGCCGCAGCAAACACCGCAATATCAGCCGGCAACGCTGCTTGCGCTGCGGCCAGCATCTGGTCTGCCGTCTGGACGGGAACCACGGTCATGCCGGGGGGCTGAGGCAGGTTAACGGGGCCCGTGACCAACGTAACCTCGGCCCCGGCAGCAGCGAGGGCGCTGGCGATGGCTTGGCCTTGCTGACCAGAGGACCGATTGGCCATGACGCGGACAGGATCAATCGGCTCATGCGTGGGGCCAGATGTGACCAGCGCGCGTTTTCCAGCAAGGGGCTTAGGCGCAAAAAAGGCCAGCGTGCGGGCGACCAAGTCTTCAGGCTCTTCAAACCGTCCTGTGCCGATTTCACCGCAAGCCATGTCCCCATCCGCTGGACCCCAAACCTGGATCCCACGCTGCATCAACGTCGCAACATTGGCTTGCGTGGCGGGGTTGGCCCACATCACCGGGTTCATCGAGGGCGCAATCGCGACCGGACCGTTGGCCGCCAACAGGGTCGTTGAGGCCAAATCATCTGTCAGCCCATGAGCCATTTTTGCGATCAAATCAGCGCTGGCTGGCGCCACAAGAATTAGGTCGGCTTCGCGGGCCAACCGAATATGGCCCATTTCTGCTTCGTCCTTGAGGCTGAAAAGATCCTCGTAGACGGGGTTTTCGGCCAGGGCGCTCAAGGTCAGCGGCGTGATAAATTGTGCGCCCCCGCGCGTGAGAACCGGCACGACGGACGCGCCAGCATCCTTGAGCCTCCGCACCAGAACCGCCGCTTTGTAAGCGGCAATCCCACCGGAGACGATGAGCAATATCTGCTTTCCGTTCAGGGTCACGTCTTACCCTCCCAGCACGCGCGTCATGATCCACATCAGCCCCGCCCCGGCCCCGCTCGCCACCGCGAACCAAAGCCAAATGGGGCCAGCAGACCGACGACGATCCATTTCAGCATTGAAGTCTGTCAGCGCAGTCTCGGCTTGTTCCAGCATCTTTGGCAAGCGTCCAGCTGCAACCAAGGCTGTTTCTGCATGTTCTGCGAATTGGCTGATCGGATTTCGGTTGTAGATCATCCAATCCCGAACCAAAGGCCGTGCAATATCCCAGATGTTGATTTCCGGTGCCAAGGACCGCGCAATGCCTTCGGCCATCAGCATGTTCTTTTGCAGCAGGAACAAATCGGGCTGCAGGCTCATGTCAAACGTGCGACCCATCGCCAGCAGCTGACCCAGCAAGCGCGCAAAGGAAACGCGCTCAAGGGGCTGATTCACAATCGGTTCAGCAACCGATCGCAAGGCCAGCGCAAAGGCCTGTGTCGATGCTGTGGCGGGCAAGTAGCCTTCTTCGGTATAGCGTTTCGCCAAGCCGTCGTAATCGCCTTCGAGCAAGTGAGCCATGAGATCAGCGAGAAAAACCCGGCCTTTCCAGTCCAAACGCCCGACGATGCCAAAATCGACAAAAACCACGTCACCGCGCGCGTCGATAAACATGTTGCCTGCGTGCTGGTCGCCATGGAAAAAACCGTCATCAAACACGGCCTGAAAAAAGCACGTGGCGGCGTTGGTCAGAACCTGCGCCAAATCATGGCCTGCGGCGCGCAGTTTATCGCGCTCGTCGATGTTGATGCCGTAGATCCGCGACATGACCAGCACCCGCTGGCTGGTCAAATCCCAAAACGGCGTCGGTGTACTCAAGCCACCACGCTCTTTGAAATTGCGCGCCATCTGGTCACCCGCAGCGGCTTCCATGCGCAAATCCAGCTCCATCGCCGTTTGCTGGCGCAGCACTTCAATCAATCCAACGGGCTGAGCGCGCCGTAAGTCCGGCACGACACGCTGCGCCCAGCGCGCACCCCACTGCAAAAAGCGAAGTTCGCGATCAAACCGCTTTTCGATGCCGGGCCGCAGGATTTTGACGGCCACATCTTCGCCCGTCTGCAAACGGCCAAAATGCACCTGCGCAACCGACGCGGCGCTCACCGGCGCGCCAAATTCAGAAAATACCGTGTCGATGGGGCGGCCCAAGGCGTCTTCGAGGATCGAGCGTGCCTGTGCGTCGCTGAAAGGATCCAGCTGGTCTTGTAGCGCAGAGAGGTCCAAAGCCGCCTGATCGCCGATCAAGTCAGCGCGCGTCGATAAGATCTGCCCCAGCTTGATATACGTGGGCCCAAGCCGCTTGAGCGCCTGCGCCAAGTTTACGCCCGCCCCCCGCTTTTTAGCCCGCGCACTCTTGAGCGTGCTCAGCAAGCCCAGCATGGTCGCCGGGAAACTGCCCTTGGGCGTCAAAGTCAAGGCCACGTCGGTTGCGCCTTCACGGCCCAAGACCCACAGAAGGTTCAGGCCTCGAAACGGATGGAGCAAACCGCTCAGCACGCCTTAGATCCGCCAGCCATGATGCACAGCGACGATGCCACCGGACATATTACGGTGCTGAACGCGACCAAAACCAGCCTCGCGCATCATATCTTCGAGCCGTTCTTGGGGCGGAAAGCGGCGGATGGATTCGACAAGGTACTGATAACTTTCTCGGTCTCCTGCAACCATGCCGCCCAAGGTGGGAAGCAGTTTAAAGGAATACTGATCATAGATGTCTTTTAGAATCGGCAGCACCACGCGACTGAATTCCAGACAAAAGAACCGACCACCGGGCCGCAGCACGCGCCGGGCTTCGGCCAAAGCCAGTTCAGGCCGGGAGACATTTCGCAGGCCGAATGAAATGGTGTAGGCGTCAAAGCTGTTGTCTTCGAACGGCAGAGCCTCGGCGTTGCCGCAAACCCATTGCAGGTCATCCCGACCGGCAAACCGCTCGCGTCCAGCGCGCAACATGCCTTCGGTCAAATCGAAAACCAGAACCCGACCCGCCGCATCAGGACCACCCTGACGCGTGCGAATCCGCTCGGCGATATCGCCCGTACCGCCAGCGACATCGAGGCACTGCTCACCGGGGCGAGGGCGCATCCAATCCATGAGGGCATCTTTCCAAAAGCGGTGCGCGCCCATCGACATCAAATCGTTCATAATGTCGTAGCGGCTGGCAACACTTTCGAAGACGCCCTGAACCATCGGCGCTTTCTCTTCCACGCTGATATCGCGGAAGCCAAAATGGGTGGTGCGGTCATTTCGATCTGTCATACCCTCCAGATAGCGTCTAACCCTTGCTGTGAAAAGCAAAGCCGACCGTTTAATCCTGCACAGGTGATCGCAGCCCTATGCCCGAATTGCCCGAAGTTGAAACTGTCGTCCGTGGATTGCGGCCCTTTTTGCAGGGCCAGCGACTAGACCGATTGCTGCTCCGGCGCGCTGATTTGCGCTTTCCGTTTCCCGAGGGACTGAGCCAGAGGGTCACGGGCAAAACCATGAGCGCCATCGAACGACGCGCCAAATATGGCCTGATCCGCTTTGATTCGCCGGACGCGCTGAGCCTGCTGTTTCATTTGGGCATGAGTGGCCGCATGGTCTGTGAAGAGACAACAGACACACCGTTTGAAAAGCACGACCACGTGGTCTTTGAAACCCAGCGCGGGCAGGTCCGGTTCAACGATCCTCGCCGTTTCGGGTTTTTGGATTTGATCGACGGTCCGGACGCGGAAAATCGCTTTCTCGCGGCACTGGGTCCGGAACCGCTCAGCGATGCGGTTTCGCCAGATTATTTGCTGACGGTGTTCCGAGACAAAACCTCGCCCATCAAAGCCAGTTTGCTGAACCAAAAACTGATCGCAGGACTGGGTAATATATATGTGTGCGAAGCGCTGTTTGAATCCGGTATCAAACCGACGCGAAAAACCGGCTCGTTAAAGCGTGCGGAGGTGACGCGACTCTGCGCGGCCATCAAAGGCGTTTTAGCCCGCGCCATCGATGCAGGCGGCTCTTCGCTGCGTGATTACAAGCAAGTTTCTGGGGAGCTGGGTTACTTCCAGCACGCATGGGCTGTCTATGGACGCGAAAATGAGGTCTGTAGAGCCTGTAATGCCCCGATTCAGCGAATTGTGCAGTCCAATCGCTCCACTTTCTTCTGCGCTGCTTGTCAGCGATAGGAGCCTTGCCTTGCGCTCCGCCTACTTTGGGCTTATAGCAGCGCTCAATCATTTACCAAGTCTTTGGAATTAGAACCGAATGGCACACTCCCGTTCCGCACGTAAGCGCGTTCGTACCGCTGCACGTCGCACAGAAATCAACCGCTCGCGTCGTAGCCGCGTTCGGACGTACATTAAAAAAGTAGAAGCCGCTCTGGAAGCTGGCGATCAGGCAGCCGCTCGCGCTGCGCTGGTCGAAGCTCAGCCGGAGATCATGCGCGGTGTTACAAAAGGCACCATGCACAAGAATACGGCTTCACGGAAAATCAGTCGCCTCAGCGCGGCCGTGAAGCGGATGGCGTAAGCCAACCTTCCTCGCGATCTATTGCGTCTTTTGAAAAGCCGGTCGGGACTCGTTTCCTGACCGGCTTTTTGTTTGAGCGAGTCGCGGTCTGAAATGAGAAACTGAGCCCAAACCAACAAGTGATTCGCACAATTACTCGTTTTAATCGCCCCATTTTGACCACCTTCGCTGACTCATCGGAGTCGCTTCAAAGAGAATCAGAGCAGCCCCTCACTGAGTGCGTCCTCGACTCCACAAACTCCGTTTATTTTGGTTATTGACACAACTTCTGACCTTGCGACGAATTGGCCCGTGGGTAAGGTTAGCCAACGAATTTTGGTAAATCCAATAACTACTGCGGTCGAAAGAAGCCGTGTCGTTTGAGGTTTTTGGCTTCGCGCAATGATGCTTTCGGGTGGAAAGCCTATCGCGCTCATAAGGTCTTAAATTTTTAGCGAAACAAAAGATTTGAGGAGAATACTCGTGCGAGCTTGCGTTCCAAACCCGGCCCGCGGATTTGCGTCTGCGGCTTACAACGAACCCGATTTGCTTGCATTCACAGCGATGTCCTTGGGTGGACAGCTGTGAGCGACCATCTCCTAAATCCCCAAGACCGTCAGGAAATTTGGTCTCAGGTCAAAGCTGCGATCCGCCGGGAATACGGCGAGAGCACCTATCGATCGTGGCTGCGCCCCATTGAGTTTTCCGAAGCCAACGACGAGCGCATTCGCCTGTCGGTTCCATCGCGGTTTGTCCGGGATTGGGTCCAGGCAAACTACCTTGAGCGCCTGCGGTCCCTGTGGGTCATGCACGAGCCAACAATTGAGTCCGTTGAGATCATTGTTCGGCCATCGACTCAGCACGCCATGCCGGTTCCGCCGAGCAAGCAGGGCGCCAGTCATCTGACAGCACCGCTAGAGGCGGCGACAGGCGGCGGCATGAATGCGAGCCCGCTGTCTGCCCCCAGTTACGTGGAGCACGTCGGCGCGTCGCAATACCGGTACACGGTTGCCACTGACGACAAGCATTTGGTCAAGCGGTTCAGTTTTAAAGACTTTGTCGTCGGACAACCAAACGAGCTGGCCTATGCCGCAGCCCGCCGGGTCGCGGAGAGCTCTGACGTCGCGTTTAACCCGCTGTTCCTTTACGGCGGCGTTGGCTTGGGCAAAACGCACTTGATGCACGCCATCGCGTGGCACATCCGCGAAACCCAGCCTGAGCGCCGTGTGGCGTACTTGTCGGCTGAGAAATTCATGTCCCTGTTCATCCGCGCGGTTCGTCACCGCGATACGATGGCATTTAAGGACGAGTTTCGGTCCGTTGACGTTCTGATGATTGATGACATTCACTTCATCGGAAACAAGGAATCGTCGCAGGAAGAGTTCTTCCACACCTTTAACGCGCTGGTTGATCAGAACCACCAAGTGGTCGTTTCCGCAGATAAGTCGCCGAGCGATCTTGAGGGCTTAGAAGATCGGCTGAAGTCTCGTCTGGGCTGGGGTTTGGTGGCGGATATCCACCCGACCAACTATGAATTGCGTCTGTCGATCCTGCAGTCCAAAGCGGAAAGCATCGCGCTGGATATTCCGCCCCAAGTGCTGGAATTTCTCGCGCACAAGATTTCTTCGAACATCCGAGAGCTCGAAGGCGCGCTGAACCGTATTGAGGCGCACGCCATCCTGATTGGTCGTCCGGTCACGTTGGAAATGGTGCAAGACGTTCTCCACGACTTGCTCAAAGCCAACGACCGCCGGGTCACGATCGAAGAGATCCAGAAGAAGGTCGCCGAGCACTTCAACATTAAGCTCAGCGAAATGTATTCCCCGCGCCGTGCGCGATCCGTGGCGCGTCCACGCCAGATTGCGATGTACTTGTCCAAGCAGCTGACCACCCGGTCCCTGCCTGAAATCGGCCGTCGCTTTGGCAATCGCGATCATACGACCGTTATGCACGCCGTGCGCAAAGTGGAAGAACTCCGTTCACTCGACGCAGCCATCGACGAGGATGTCGAATTGCTGCGCCGAATGTTGGAAAACTAAGCGCGCTAGCGCACCAATCCAGCAAGAGCCGGAACACCTTGACTGTCTGGGAACACCAGACGGTCAAGCTCTGCTGCGCGCAGGTCAAACTGCGCGGCAAGCACGCCCTTGAGCAGCTGGCGCGTATCAAAAGTTGGGCGCAAATCTCGTTGCTCAAACAGTTGATTTGACGCCAGACCGGGCCAATCGGCAAGAACGCGCCCACCACGCACCGCACCGCCGTACAACAGCGCCGCACCACCAGTCCCGTGATCCGTCCCGCCGCTGCCGTTGGTCGCGACAGTCCGCCCAAACTCGGTTGCGACCACGACCACCGTTTTTGACCATGCATCCGCAGAAAACTGGGACTTCAGGGCCAGCAAGCCTGTTGCCAACGCGCTCAAGCGGCGGTCCAGCGTGCCATTTGCCAAACCTTGACCGACATGCGTGTCCCAGCCCGAAAACTCCAGCGACGCGATCCGCGCGCCGTCTGCTGCGTTCAAGAATCGCCCTGTTGCTGCGAACAGTTGCTCAAACTGCGCCAAACCACGTTTGCTGGTGCCGCCAGCGTCCATGTCCATCGCCTGTTCTTGCAGGGTCAAAGCGGCTGTGAAGGGATCAGCCAGCACGGGATCGAGGTTATAGAGCTGCGATAAATCGTCGATAAAGGCTTCATTGCCCGACCGCAAAGCAGAGGGCGCCCACGTCGCGACGGGCACCCGCCCCTGCATCGACAGCGGCAACGGACCACCGACGGCGATGCCTTGGCTGGATGCACCACCGAGCACCTCCAACGTGCGATTCAACCACCCACTGGCCGCGCCGACCGGCTTATCAAGCCCCGTCTCTAGAATCGACTGCGCATCAAAGTGTGACCGTGTGCGATAGGGGATCGCCAGCCCTTGCACCGGGAGCAACTCGCCCGACCGGTAACTGGCCGCCAACGGTGATAAACCGGGCGCCAGACCGAACATACCGTCAAGGCGCGTCAGGTCATTGGCAGCATAGGCGAGGCTACCGCGCGCGGCCCGATAGTGGGGGTCGCCGGCCGGCACAATCGCGTGCAGGCCATCCATAGCCCCGCGCAGCAAAACAAAGACAAAGCGGCGATCCGTTGATGCTCTAGCGAAACTCAGCGATGGCGCAAAGGTCGTCGCGAGGCCACCGGCGCAAGCAGCACCGAGGAAAGAACGTCGGTTCAAAGCACGCATGTTGGCTCTACCTCCACTGAAAATCTGGACTGGCGAGCAACAGCGCCAGTTGAGTGTTACGGTCGGGTTGTTGGTCGAGGATTTGGACAAGAGCGCTTGGGTTTGCGACTTCCATCGTCTCCGCCAAGATCGCGCCAATGTCGGTATTCCTACCCCGCGTCCGTCGGGTCAGGGCTTTGGCAAGATCCGCACGACGCAGCAAACTGTCGGGATCCGCCCAACCCTGCACCGTATCACCGTACCCTGCGGGCGATGGCGGGGACCAAAACGCGTGCCGCATCGACTGAAGCGCCCGCAGCGTTGCGCGGTCGAAGTCGTTCACCCTCAGGGCTCGGGCGGCAGCGATGATAAAGTCCTGTGGAGTGCGAAACTTGCGCTCGGTGCCATAGAAGGCTGAGTCGCGCTCCAGCAAGGCCAAACTCACGGCTCTCAAATCGCCGCCAGTGCGCTGGAAGACGTGAGCAATGGCGTCAACATCGGCCTGCTGGGGTCGATCAGCGACAAAGTGCCGAACCAGTTTTGTTGCGATGAACCGTGCGGTTGAAGGGTGGCGGCACAGCATCGCGATGGCCCGCCGACCTTCTTGCTCGCCGGCCGCATCAAACCGACGCTGAAGCAGGATCTTGGCGCCCGGTTCGTGCAGCCGATCCGCAAAGCTAAACGGCAAAGGCTCGCCACCGTTGCGCCCCCGGGCCAAACCGCCGACGGTCCAGCCCGTCAGCATCAAAGCCAACTGGCGCACATCGTCCTGCGTGTAGCCCCCATCCACGCCCAGCGTGTGAAGCTCCAGCAGTTCACGGGCGTAGTTCTCGTTCAAACCGCGCCCGTTTTTACGTCCAGCCCGCGAATTTGGGCCGATCGAACGGGTTTGATCGAGATAAATCAACATGGCCGGGTGCATGGCGCTGGCCAAGGTCATGTCTTCGAAACGGCCAAAGACGTGGGGGCGAATCGCCTCCCGCTCATAGGCGCCGGCCAAGTGGCTCACCAACGGCTCGCCTTGCATACTGATGGCAAAGTGGTTGCTCCAAAACCGCGCAAGCCGCTCAGCAAAAGGCGTCTGGGTCGTGGCCGCGTGCCGCAGCGCGGATAGCACCTCCCGCCCTGCCATTTCCCGGCCTTGCTTCCGCATGGCTTGGCGTCGATCCTGGGCCATACCGCCGGTGTTTCGGGCGGCGGCGAGCGCATCGATCATCGCTTCAGTGGTGAGAAGGCTTTTATCCGGGTTGATCGCCGCTGTGGGCTGGACCTGTGCGCGCAACCAGCCCTTGGGGTCGATTTGACCCAACTCACCGGGACGCGCGCCCAGCCCAAAGCGATTTAGGGCACGAAGTCGAGGGTCTATTTGCATGATGATCTCCCTTTGTGTGCTCTACTACGGGAGAATATCTGAAATTATCCCCGGCTAGCGGATAAATTGTTGAAACGGCAAGGGACGTCCATTGACCAAGGGCAAACCGCCAGCTTCGGGAAACTCCATCTCAAAGCGAAGCTTGCCGCCCTCCTCTCGCACAGCAAACGTCTGTAACAGGGTCAGGCCCAGAATGCCGCCTGACATGGCCTGAGAGATTGCTGGAACGGGCGTACCGATGGATTGCTGCATGCCAATCTGCAAGGGTGCAAGCGGGCCTGTTACGAGGTCAAACGTGCCTTGTACCGGCACACGTCCGGCGCGCGGCTTCAGCCGTCCTGACCATTCCGCCTCAATCAAGCGGGATCTGTAGAACGAATCCGACAGCACCAGCTCCAGCGCACCAAGGTCATCGGGCAGTGCTTTGACAACCCCGCGCAAGTCGATCGCCAGAGCAGCACTGAGAAGGTTTTGAACATCCTCGGACTTCAAGCCCTCAACACTGATCCCCAAGGCGGCTTCCTTGGGCAAAGCGGGCGTGATGACCGTCGAGGCGAAGGGTTCCAGTTGAGCCTTGTCTTGCCAATTGGAGACTTGCAGGTCGTCGGCGCGCGCCCTGAGCTCGAAGCTTTGTTGACCATCATCCTGCGGCGCGCTTTGCACGCGGCCCGCCAACATCTTGGCACCAAAGTCCAAATCGATCTGCGGGACGGTCACATCAAACCCACCGATATCGACCGTCGCGGAAAAGGCCACAGGACCACCAAGATCAGGCGCATCAAAACCTTCGCGGCGATCCAGCAGCACGTCTGCCAGCGCTTGCGCATTGATCCCGTTCAACACGACCTCAAACGTCGAAGGCCGGGATACCGTCACTTCCATTTGCTCAAGCGTCTGCTGCATGGACCTCAGCGACGCCGACAGCGTGACACGGCTGTCCCCGGGACCATCGCCGTCCTGAACGGCTGCGGTCAGGGAAAGGGGGCCGAGTTTGCCCTTGGACGGCGGAACAATCTGTTCCCAGCTTTCCCCGTCGAACTCAAATTTGATTTGCAGACCGTTGAGACTGCTGACCAAGGGCGGTTCGGGCGCAAGCCGTTCCTGCACCTCAGTTTCATTCAACAGCAAGCCGCTGAGCCGATAGGCCAAGGCCAAAAGCACCTGACCGCTCATGGCGCGTGTCGGCACAGATAATTCAACGGCCAGCCCCTTGGCCCGCTCGGTTCCGGTGAAGCTGTCGCCGTAGTCAGCATCAAAACCGCCAACCTTTAGCGACAAAACCTGCCGTTCTGGACCGCTGGACAGCGACGCGGTGAGCTTGCGCACAGTGTAGGATATGCCAGCGCCCTGAAAACGAATGCGATCGACGGACAGATCGAAGCTATCGAACCCCCGATTCTTGATCGACCAGCGGCCCTGAAATTGCGGATTAATCAGCTTGAGCGACTGACCACTGGGCATAATCGTCGAGGTCGGCATGCCCTCCATCATCACGTCAATCAAGTCACCGTCGCTGATGCTTTGCGGCAGGCGAAGGGTGACCGGCTCTGGGACTGTCGCCATTGAACCCGGCAATCCCAGACCGTTAATAACGATATGATATTCACCTCCATTGCCGTTCACACTGACTTGGTCTGCTTGCAAGCCCGGGAACAGAAACAGGGGGTTTTGCCGCGAGACGATCGACGCGGCCAGCTCATAGACTTCCAAAAGCTCCAAGTCGCGCGCCTGCGCCTGAGCGGAGCGACTGAACGCCCCGCAAAGCAGCAGGGCGCCCACGAGGACGCCCGTGAAGGATTTAAACATCGAGATTGACGACTTCCAATGCATTCGCCTGGATGAAATCCCGGCGTGGTTCCACCTGATCCCCCATGAGCGTCGCAAAGACTGCATCCGCGGTCTTGCCTTGCTCGATCCGAACTTGCAGCAACGTCCGCGCATTTGGATCAAGGGTGGTTTCCCACAGCTGATCGGCGTTCATTTCGCCCAGCCCCTTGTAGCGTGAAACGTTCTGGCCCTTCCGGCCTCGGTCAACAATGGCCTTCCCCAAGGCCGATGGACCGTACAGCTCGATGGATGGCTCATCACCAAAAGCAAGCCGCGCTGGCTTGGCAAACAGCGATGATAACTCGGGCATGAGCGCTGACAGGCGCCGGCCATCGCGACCATCAAGGTCACGGGCAGACAGGGTGTAGCGCTGTGGTACGCCGCGCAGAGTCCGCGCAGAAATCAGGCGCTGGCCTTCCTGGTTGGTTCCGCCTTCGACGGTACATTCCCAACCCCGTTCGTGAATTTCAGACGCGAGGTTCAGACGCTCGGCGAGGGTTTGCGCCACGCGCTCCCCTGCGCCATCGGGAAAGAACCCGGCCAAACCGGCTTGTTCAACAACAAACGGACTGCCGACAATCCGGCCCATCATGGTCACCGATCGCGACGCGCTCAGCGATTTCCGCACCACGTCCGCCAAATCTGCGCCCGCGCGCTGGCTGCCATCGCCCAGCGTCAGCAAAGCGTCTTTGAGGCCTTCGTTCAGCAAATATTCGTCCAAAGCCGCTTGGTCCTTGAGATAGGTCTCTGACGAGCCTTTCTTCGCCCGGAACAAGGGTGGTTGAGCGATGTAGAGGTTGCCGCGTTCGATCAACTCCGGCATCTGACGATAGAAGAACGTCAGCAACAGTGTGCGGATGTGGGCACCATCGACGTCAGCATCGGTCATGATGACGATCTTGTGGTACCGCAACTTGTCTGGGTTGAACTCTTCCCGGCCAATGCCTGTGCCCAAGGCAGCGATCAGCGTGCCGATCTCCTGACTGCCGAGCATTTTGTCAAAACGAGCGCGCTCGACATTTAGGATCTTACCGCGCAGGGGCAAAATCGCCTGAAACTTTCGGTCGCGTCCCTGTTTGGCAGAACCACCAGCGGAATCACCCTCCACCAGGAAGACTTCAGCAACGTCGGGGTCGCGCGACTGACAGTCAGCCAGCTTGCCGGGCAGAGAGTTGATGTCCAACCCGCCCTTCTTGCGCGTCAGTTCCCGCGCGCGGCGCGCCGCTTCTCGGGCTGAGGCCGCTTCGCAGACTTTCTGCACGATACGGCGCGCTTCCTGCGGATGCTCTTCGAACCAGCGCTGCATTTCCTCGTTCACGATGCTTTCCACCACGGGGCGGACTTCAGAGGAAACCAGCTTGTCCTTGGTCTGGGATGAGAACTTTGGATCGGGCACCTTGACGGAGAGCACACAGGTCAATCCTTCGCGCGCATCGTCGCCCGTCAACGTGACTTTTTCCTTCTTCGCGATCCCACTTTCATTCGCGTAGCCGTTGACCTGCCGCGTCAGTGCGCCTCGGAAACCAGCCAAGTGCGTGCCGCCGTCGCGCTGAGGGATGTTGTTGGTGAAGCACAGCATGTTCTCGTGATAGGCATCGGTCCACTCCATGGCGACTTCGACGGTGATGCCATCTTTGGATGCGGTCATCAGGATCGGCTCGGGAACCAACGACTGCTTGGCTTGGTTGAGGTACTTCACATAAGCGGACAATCCGCCCTCATAGTACAAGTCAGCCTCAACGGGCGTATCGGGGCGCTCGTCCGTCAGGATAATCCGCACGCCAGAGTTCAAGAACGCCAACTCACGCAAACGGGCTTCGAGAATGTCGTAGCTGAAAACGGTCTGCGTGAACGTCTGGCTTGACGGCCAAAAGCGAATGCGCGTGCCCGTTTGATCAGCCGGTACGTCACCAATGATCGACAACGGACCGTCCGCTTCACCGTGGGAGAAGGTCATCTGGTGCTCTTTACCGTCACGCCACACGGTCAGCTCTAGCTTGGACGACAGCGCGTTCACCACCGAAACACCAACGCCGTGCAGGCCGCCCGAGACCTTGTAGGAGTTCTGGTCAAACTTACCGCCCGCGTGCAGCTGGGTCATGATCACTTCTGCCGCCGACACACCCTCTTCGGAGTGAATATCGACGGGAATGCCGCGGCCGTTGTCTTGAACGGAAACGGAATGATCTTCATGCAGGATAACCCGCGAATGGTCACAGTGTCCGGCCAGCGCTTCATCGATCGCGTTATCAACGACCTCATAGACCATGTGGTGCAGGCCCGAGCCGTCGTCCGTATCGCCAATGTACATACCGGGGCGTTTGCGAACGGCATCCAATCCACGGAGGACTTTGATGCTGTCTGCGCCGTATTCGTCTTGCTGCTGTTCTGCCATGCCATCCTACTTCAGCCTATCTCGCCAAAGGACGGCGGAGGCTGTGATTTAGCTCTCTTGAGTTACCCCGCCATTATGGACTGAAAACAAAGCAATTTCACCGCTTATTTCGCAGAATGTTATCGATTCGGTACCTGTCATCCATATTTGTCCACCCAAAGGCACCAAAGCCTCCAGCAAAGCGGCTCTTCGGGGTAAATCCAAGTGCGCAGCCACCTCATCCAGCAGCATAATTGGCTTCAATCGACGCGCCGCGGTCAGCAATTGCGCATGGCCCAGAATGACCGCGAGCAGCAGTGCCTTTTGCTCCCCCGTGGAGCATTGCGAGGCTTCTCGTCCATGGACCGCATGGTACACGTCCAAGTCAGAGCGGTGCGGTCCGACGGTCGATTGTCCCACAATGCCATCGCGGGCGCGAACCTCTGCCAGCTTGCGTCGGAATTGATCTTCGACATCCAGTGCAGAATCCACCGCAAGGGCTGTTTCGATGCCCGCTTTGAAGCCCAGCCGCGCGCCGGGAAAAGGCCCGACGCCGCCGATAATCCGATCCGACAAGCGCCGCATCAAACCCCGCCGCGCCGCCGCCATCGCCACCCCCTGACGCGCCATGGATTCTTCCAGACTGTCCAGCCAAGTCGTATCGGGGGCGGTGTTGGCCTTGGTTGCGTCTTTCAGGATCTTCAAACGCTGGCGCATGACTTGGCCATAGGCTTGGGCATTGCTCACGTGACCGGGGTCGTAGGCGGCGACCAGTTGGTCAAAGAACCGGCGACGATCCAGCGCTGGCCCCCGCCACAGCGCGTCGTCGTCAGGGGTCAGCCAGAGGATCGGCATGATTTCAGCAAACGCCGTTGCGCCGTTCTTGTTCTTGCCATCCAGCCGCAGCACGCGTTTGCCGCCAGCGGTATCCAAGCCAACACCCAGTTGGCGGCCCCCGAGTGGCGTTTCAACATGCGCCGAAACCGCCCATGTGCCACTGCCGTTCAGCAATTCACCCTCGGCGTTCCGGCTGGCCACCTCAGCGGCAGGCGCACCGCGCAAGCCCCGTCCGGGCGCGAACAAGCTGATCGCTTCGAGGAGGTTGGTTTTCCCGGCACCGTTCGATCCGACAAAAGCAACCGGGCCTTCGGGTAGGGTTACGTCAAGCTGCGCATACGAGCGGAAGTGTGAGCAGGCCAAGCGGCTGACCCAGACCGAGCCCGCGTCCACCGGAAATCGTTCCTCGTGCGCCAGTCGCTTGGTCTAAACGCGCATCGGCATCAGGACATACAGCACAGACGCGCTGTCCTTGTCCTTGACCAGCGTTGGTGATCCAGCATCGGCAAAAACGAATTCTGCGGCATCGCCTGACAACTGGGTCGCGATGTCGAGCAGGTAACGGGCGTTGAAGCCAATTTCGATATCGGTTGAGCCGTATTCAACCTCGATTTCTTCGTTTGCCTGCCCCCGGTCCGGTGCGTTGGCCGACAAGTTCAAACGACCCGCTGTAACCGCTAACTTCACCGCCCGGCTTTCAGCCGACGCAATGGTTGAAACCCGGTCAACGGCATGGGCAAAGGTGGCCTTATCGACCATCATCGACTTGTCGTTGGCCGTTGGGATGACGCGCTCGTAATCGGGGAACGTGCCGTCGATCAGCTTGGAAGAAAGCGTCACGTCAGAAAAGCGGAATTCAATGCGCGACTCAGACATGGCCACGCGCACGCTTTCCTCGCCGCCGTCGAGCAGCTTAACCAACTCACCCACCGTTTTACGCGGCACGATAACGCCCGGCATTTCCGCCGCGCCGGTTGGCAGAACGGTCTCGAACCGGGCCAAGCGATGGCCATCGGTTGCAACCGCACGCAGGGCCGCAGAAGCGCCCTCGCCCATGGCGTGCAGATAGATACCATTGAGGTAATAGCGGGTTTCTTCGGTCGAAATGGCAAAGCGCGTGCGCTCAATCAGCGTCTTGAGCTCTTCGGCTGGAATTTCAAAGGAAATCGGCATCGCAGCGCCATCGAGCGATGGGTAGTCTTCGCGCGGAAGTGTGGACAGCTCAAACCGGGCTTTGCCAGCGGTCAGGATCATGCGGCCCGTATCGCTCTGACTTGTCAGCCCAACTTCGACCCCATCGGGCAGCTTGCGCACAATGTCGAACAGCATGTGCGCCGGCGCGGTGATCGCGCCCGGCTTGACCACAGACGCCCCGGTGGACTCCCGGATGGTCAGGTCCATGTCCGTCGCGGTCAGTGTGACGGCATCGCCTTCGCACTCAATCAAAACGTTCGACAGGATCGGAATCGTGTTCCGGCGTTCCACAACGCTCTGTACGTGTGAAAGACTGCGCATCAGGCTTTGCCGTTCGATACGAAGTTCCATGGCGAATGTTCCCGTCCCAGCAAATATCAGGACGATAAGGAATAGCCCTCCGCGCTCAAAGGAACAAGAGCGAGTTGGATCTTCCTTGGGCCAGTTCAAGCATAGCCGCACGCTGTTCTTGGCTCAGCGACTGCAAGACCGTTGCTAAAGCGCGAAAAGCTTCATCATTTGACGACCGCTGCTGATCTTGAATCTCTCGACGCAGCACGATGATCGCTTCGACATCAACCGTGTCCGACAGCAGCGCATCGCGTATGGCTTGCTCTTTGCTCCTGAAATGAGCGGCAAAATCGCGGCGCTTATCCCGGTGCGAACGCAGGAATTGGCGAATCCCGTTGGTTTGCTCGGCGGTTAGACCCAGCTGCTCCTGCATCTGCCGGAAATCGCGAGGGCCCTTGTTTCCACCGCGACCATCCCGACGCCCACCCTCAATGGATGAGCGCGTCTGAATTTCCTGCTCCAAAACGCGAATGCTTTTAACCGCATCCGTCCGGCCTTTCAGAAGCGCCGCGCCCATGCCGATGTTCAGGGCAATCAAGCCAATCACTGCAATGCCAAGTATCCGTACCATCTGCCCTGCCCTACTCGAAGCTACCGAAAACCGCGTCAAACGGGTCGATAACGGAACTGTCTGCGGCGCTGTTAAAGGCAAAGACCTCTGATGCACTTGCAGAAATCAGAATATCGTCGGTGCTGATCCCGATGTCGCCTAAGCCCAATCCGCCAAAAAGCCCGGCGCTGAACCCAAAGACACCCAACACCAACCCGGCGGTCACACCACGCCAATCGCCACCAACCCAGTTACTCAGGCGCGACAGCAAACCCCCGTCGCGCTCGACCGCCACCGACCCAGCAGGTCGGACCAACGGTGAAGCCCGCTCTGCCAACGCCTGCGCGGCCTCAACGTCGGCGATCTGCGCCGTATCCAAGCCCGCCGCTGCAACAGCGCGCAAGGCCGAAGACTGCGTTAGCCCTTTGACCAAATCAGTGTTGCTTTCACCATCCAGAAAAGCCGCCATTTCCATCGGATCGAAGTCCTCTGGCAGCGCCTCAAACTCGGCTGGTTGTTTCGTCTTTGTCATTGTCCCTGGGCCTCCGCTTTCTGTTTGGCCTCAAATGCATCCCGCAGCTTGGTCAACGCCTTGTGTTTGGCGCTTCGAACCGTTTGTGCTGCGATCCCCAACTTGGTTGCGATGTCCTCGACGTCCATGTCTTCATCAAACATGAGCTTGAGGATCACGCGTTGCCGTTCCGACAATCCGGCGTCACCCACCTCTTCCTCCACCGCTTGCAGCGCGGTCTCGGACTGGCCGATGGCGTCAAATGCCTGTGTTGCTCGCGCGTCTGACAAAGCCCCGGCATGATCGTCGATATCCTCGGACTGAGGACGGCGACGACGCAGCCAGTCAATGGCCGTTGAGCTCGCAACCACACGAAGGAAAGTGGTCAATTTGGCCCGCTGTGGGTCAAACTTTTTTAGCAGGGCGAAATCGTGCTTCGAAAGTCGAATGAAGACTTCCTGACCGACATCTTCGATATCGTGCGCTTCGCCACGGACACCATAGCGCCCAAACGTCTGGCGCACGACGTGCAGTACCAAACCCGCATGATCCTGACAGAACGCCTGCCAAACCCGCGGTTCACCTTGTCGTAGCGCTTCGAGCATTCCGCCGTGATGTTCCCTTGCTAAACAACCACCAAAGATGGTCGAACACCTGTCCTTCCCCGGTCTTTACGGCAAGAATTCGACGAACATCCCCACTCAGCCAGATTTTTCCGGAAAAACCACCAAACAGGCTTCGGCATCGTCCAAACGATAGCTGCCCTCGAACACCGTCCCAGCCCCGCCCTCTGGCAGATCCAACCCCTCAGCCATGGATAAATAGGCATAGCCGTCGGACGCCAGAGCATCCAGCAGCGCGGGATAGTCCACCGGCGAGCCTGCCAATTCATGCAAGCGCGCAAACCACCGCCCGCCTTGGGTCGCAAAGGCCGGCTCCAGCGAAAGCCACGCTTTCGGGGTCATCAAACGGCGCGGGCGAAACGCCATATAGCGCTCTGGCGAAACCGTCGCTGCGCCCGCTGGCGCTTCCCAAATAAAGGGTACGCCGACATGCCGTTCGGGCAAAATGGCGTCGTAGAAAGCGCGGGTTGTGGCATGCTCGGGGCGGGTCGACATTTCCCACCGCAAGAACCGCGTTGGACCCCAGCTGGTGTTGGTTTGCAGAATGGCCGACAGCAGGGCCCGGCCCAATCCCAACTGACGCCATGCCTTTGCAATGAACAAATCACCCAGATAATAGCCCGGTATCTCAGGCGTTGCCGATCCACGACCCCCCAACGATTCCATGCCCAAGGAATAACCCGTTGGTTCGCCGTCGCTGTACGCGATGAACACGGTGAGATGCGCCAAAGCCTTGGCGAGCGTGGCTTCACCGCTGACCGCATGGGGCGACTCCCCACTTTCCACAGCAAATTGTTTGATGAGCTGCAACAGAGACCGAACGTCGTTTGCGCCCGCACGCCGGACAACAACTTCATTCTGGTCGCTGGCTTTCATCGGCCTGCCGATCCATCAAACACCAGCGCGTGCCAAGCATTCCCCTCAACCCGCAGCGTGTTTTTCGCAGCTTCGATATCCAAGTCTTCCGGGCATAGCGCGGCACACTGCGCCCAGAATGCCGGGCTGTGGTCCATGTGCTTGAGGTGCGCGACTTCGTGGGCGACGACGTACTCACGCACTTCGTCGCCTGCGAAAATCAACCGCCAACAGAAGTTCAATCCCGCCCGCGAAGAGCAACTGCCCCAGCGGGTTTTCGTATCTCGGACGCGCAAGGACCGAAAGGGAATGCCGAGCTTGAGCGATAGGCGATCTGCGCGCGCTTTCAGGTCTTCTGACGCTTGGGCGATCAAAAACCGCTGCAAGCGGAGAACCGGCTCACCCCGCGCAGGCAAGACCAGTTCGCCGTCAGCATTGGCCTGAATCACGGCGGCGGAGGCATCAACGACAATGCGATATTCCCGGCCACGAAAAGGAATCACGCTGCCTTCGCGAACCACTTGGGTTGAAGGACGGGTTTCGACTTGCCGCTCTAACCATGCCTGATTGCGCGCCAAAAAAGCCCTCAGCGTCGCTGGATCGACGTGATGCGGCGCGGAAATCTTGACGAGGCTTTTGTTGGTGTCGATCCGCATGGTCAAGCGTCGCGCCCGTTTGAGACGGTTGACGGTGACATCAAACATCCGACCGGCGACTTCGATGGTTTCAGGATCTCGATAAAGCGTTTGAGCAGTCAAATGGGTCTCAGAAACGATTAGATGAGCAAGGCGTTGCGATTGCTATTCTTTTGCACCGATTCGACGCTTTTCCATAGACAAAAGTCGCTGCTTCCGTTTGACGCCCCAGCGATACCCCCCCATCGCGCCATCACTGCGAACAATACGGTGGCAGGGAATCAGCAACGAGACCTTGTTTGTCGCGCACCCTTTGGCAACCGCGCGCTGACCGGCTTCCATCCCCATTTCCAAGCCCAATTCAGCATAAGACAGAACCCCGCCGCTCGGAATCGCCAGCAAAGCCTGCCAAACCCGGCGCTGGAATGCTGTTCCTTGTACGTCCAAGGCGAGCTGCTGGCTGGGCATGGTCCCTGTTTCCAAATGGCCCACCACGTCTTCCAAAACCGCCCGCAGACCCCCTTCGTCGCGCCGCAAGGTTTCAGCGGCCTTAAACTCTGCCGCCAACGTCGCGCTCAGTTCAGCGTCACTGTCGCCGAACGACAGAAAGCAAATGCCAACCTGCGTCGCGGCAACCAGCAAACGACCCAAAGGGCTGCTCACAATATCGAAGGTAATGGCCGCGCCCTGACCGAATTTCGCGTAAGAGGCAGGCGACATGCCCAGTAGAAAACCGCTCTGCTCGTACACCCGGCTGGGGCTGCCATATCCCGCCCCATAGATGGCGTCAGTGACGCTTGGCGCGGACTTGAGTTGCGCTCGAAACGCTTGGGCACGCTTTTCCGCGCCATAGTCCCACGGCGATATTCCCACCACGCGCGAAAACACCTTTTGCAGGTGCGTGGGCGCGGTTTGCAGGTCTGCGGCCAGCACTTTGAGCGAAAGCTGTCCCGGCCTTGCCAGATCGGTCACACGCGCATCAATCAAATCGGCGGCTTGCTGCGCCAACGAAACATCCGCCGTATTTTCCGTGCTCTGGCTCATTATTCGCTCTTTCTCCCAAGATCACCCGATCATGCGGACACCAACCTAGCGCAGACCGAGCGACCAAAACCTCCGAATCTTGCGTCACCTATCCGCGTTCGTCGTCGTCCAGCGGTGCACCATTGGCAAAGCCCCACGGCTTGCGCGGGCTGAGGTTCACGTAGCCGGTTCGCCACGCCTTCTTGGATTCATCTTCGCCGTATTCGACCCAATCAAAGCGGCTGATCGAACAGTTATCGACGCCAACGGACAGCGCCTTATCCGGCGTCAGGCCCATAGCGATTGATGTCACCGCGCGGATAACGCCCCCATGCGCCACACACACAATATCCTTGCCCCGCAGCTTTTCCGTCCACTCCAGAATGCCCTCATGCACGCGCTCAATGACGTCGATAAAGCTCTCGCCCTGCGGGGGGCGATATTCGGCGGTGGTATGCCAGAACGGATGCTGCTCACCGCCGGGCAATGCCTCGTCCCACGTCAGACCTTCCCACGCGCCCAAGCCTTGCTCGGCAAAGCGGCCCTCTTGGGTGCTTTGTACCGGCGGGTATCCTTCGCGGATGATCGCATCTCGCGTTTTGTGCGTTCGGCCCGCCGTGCTGGTCAGCCACACAACATTTTCGCCCCGCGGCAAAGCGCGCGCAGCCGGGGCAAACATGTGCGTTTCACTGACATCCACAGGCATGTCTGACGCCCCATAGACGATGTGGTCGGGATTAATAACCGGCGCGTGACGCACCCAGAACCAACGCGTGACTGTAGCCATAGACCTCGTCCACCTTTTGTTAGGACATCAATGAAAGCGCTGCACCGTAAAAGGCCAGCTCTGTCAGCATTTGGGTTGCGCCGCAAACGTCACCAGTCACACCGCCGTATTGCCACCTTGCAAAAAGGGCAAAGGCCACAGCCGTGATCACCGCAACCAGCGCGCCGACAAGAACAACAACCGGCGCCAGCGGCACCAACGCCACCAGAACAGCGCACCCAATGGCCAAAGCGATCAGGCCAATGACCAACGAAGGTCGCTCGGACCCGAGCCCTTCGGTGCTGGCCGCTGGTAAGACCGCCCAAACCACCGTCATCAAGGCGCGCGAGACCACACTTGCGCCGACCAGCACGCCAAGGGCCAAGGACCACTGGAAACCACCCGCCAATGACATCAGGAACCCAAGTTTTATCGCAGCCATCAGAACCAGCGCCAGCACACCAAAGGTGCCCAAGCGGCTGTCTTTCATAATGGCTCGTTTTCGTTCCCGCGTGCTGCCGCCCAAGCTGTCAGCAACGTCGCCCAAACCGTCTTCATGCAGTGCGCCGGTCAGCATGATCGAACCGCCCATCACCAGCACCGCAATCACCACCGGATGCAGCCCCAAAGCGACCAGCAAGCCAACCGCCAAAGCCTGCGCAAATCCAATGAGCAAACCGACCACCGGAAACCCCCAAGCGGCGCTAGAAGCGGCAATATGGTCGCGAAACAGGGATGACGGCAGCGGGATCCGCGTCAGAAAAGCAAGGCTGGTGCTTAGGCTTCCCAGTGCCGAACGCCAATTCATCCTATATACCCCAAGACTGACCCGTTTTTTTGTTTCCAACGCTTTACCGCGAAGTTGATTTCATGACCACCGAACAAAAACCAATTGCCTCCCTCGCTGAAATTCGTGCCCTGCGCGAAATCCTTCCCGGTATCGATGACGCAGCCCGCGATGAAGCGATCGCGCGCAACGCCATTCTGACCAAGCCCGCCGGTGCGCTGGCCGATCTGGAAGACATCGCCATTTTCATGGCTGGATGGCAGGGCAAGGCAATGCCCGCCGTTAATCACCCACGCACCGCCGTTTTTGCCGGCAATCATGGTGTTGCAGCCTTGGGCGTATCCGCCTTCCCCGCAGAAGTCACGGCCCAGATGGTCAACAATTTCCAGGCTGGCGGCGCAGCGGTAAACCAGTTGGTCGCCGACCTCGATGGCGACTTAATGGTCTATGAAATGGCGCTGGAACACCCCACTGAAGACTTCACCAAGCAGCCGGCCATGTCCGAACAAGAATGCGCGCAAGCCATGTCGTACGGCATGATGGCCGTTGAATCAGGCATCGATCTGCTCATGGTCGGTGAAATGGGCATTGCGAACACCACATCTGCCGCCGCCATTTACCACGCGCTCTACGGCGGAAAAGCCGAAGATTGGACCGGGCCCGGAACGGGCGTCGAGGGCGATGCCATGACCAACAAAATCAACGTGGTGCGTCAGGGCGTCGAGCGGCATGGTGCAGACGCAGCCGACGGGTTGGACATCCTTGCCCGCTTGGGCGGCAAGGAAATCGCGGCAATCGCCGGGGCGATCCTCGCGGCGCGCATGGGACGGGTTCCCGTGATCCTCGATGGCTACATCAGCTGCGCGGCTGCGGCCTGCTTGCACGCTTGGGCGCCAGAATCCATCGATCATTGCCTTGCCGGGCACTTATCGGTCGAAGGCGCACACCGCGACGTGCTCGATCGATTGGGTAAAAAGCCGATCCTGCAACTGGGCATGCGCCTGGGCGAAGGATCCGGCGCGACGCTTGCTGCGCAAATCGTGCGTTCGGCCTGCAGCCTGCACCGCGGCATGTCGACCTTTGAAGACGCTGGTGTCAGCGATAGCATTCATTAACGCTGCGACGGTCTAAACCCTTTCTTTTTGCGTCAATCCTGACAGCTTAGGGGCATGACATCTGCACCGCTCCTGAATGGAATATCAGACCAACTCGAATCAACACGCGGGTTGGTCTCTTTCCGCATCGTTACGGCCATGCGCTGGATTGCCATCGCCGGGCAAGCCGCCGCCGTCATGGTCGTTTATTTCGCCATGGGTTTTCAGCTGCCCGTCGGCTTCGCCATGATACCGATCTCCATCAACATCGGTGTGACCATCTGGGCTTGGCAAGCCCGGCGCAGCAAGGGGCGCGACGCGCTCTGGCTGCGTGACCGCGAAGCAGGGCGCTATTTGGCGTGGGATCTGCTGCAATTGGGCTTGTTGCTGTGGTTGACCGGCGGGGTTTCCAACCCCTTTGCCATCATCATTTTAGCCCCCGTGACCGTATCAGCATCGATCCTTGAACGCTCGACAACCTCGATTTTGGCTTTTCTCGCCATCGGTATTGTGACGGTGCTGGCCCTCAATTCCTTGCCGCTGCCTTGGACCAGCGAACCGGTGATCTTTCCCCGGACGTTTACGGGCGCGATTTGGGCCTCTCTGGTGCTGTCGATCTTGTTTGTTGCGCTCTACGTCTCGTGGCTGGCCCAGCGCGCGCGGGACATGTCGCAGGCCCTCACAGCCTCACAATTGGCCTTGGTGCGGGAACAGCGGATGTCGGCCCTCGGGGGGCTCGCTGCTGCTGCGGCTCACGAGCTTGGCTCGCCGCTTTCGACCATTGCTGTCGTTTCAAAAGAATTGCTGCATGACCTGCCACCGGGGTCTGCGCTGGCCGAAGACGCTGCCCTGCTGGTGCAGGAAACCAAACGCTGCCGGGATATTCTGGTCGAGCTGGAACAGCGCAACGCCGGTCCACCCGATAGCGATGATCCCTACCATCATTTGCCCGTATCAACGCTGCTGGAAGTCGCCGCACACGCGCACCAGCAGGACCATGTCACCGTCACCATTCTCGCTGATCCCATCCACGAGGACGAGGACGAGCGCGCACCAGCAGATATGGATGAAGTGGACGTGTCCCTGCTTGACCAACCCACCATCCCACGCCGGCCTGAGCTGATTCACGGCTTGGGGAACTTCATTCAGAACGCCATCCAATTCGCAGATTCTGAAGTTATCCTACAAGCCACATGGACCGCTGACACGCTCAAGATCCTGATCCGCGATGATGGACCGGGCTTTGACGCCGCGGTCATCAGCCGTCTGGGCGAGCCCTACGTCCAAGGCACGGGTCAACGATCGCGGGCGAAACGCGCGTTGCGGCAGCAGGGTAAGGAGGGCGGAATGGGCCTCGGTGTCTTTATTGCACGGACGTTGCTGGAGCACACAGGGGCCACCGTAGACTTCACAAATCGTCGCAGAGGCGGGGCATCGGTTGCTGTTGAGTGGAACCGGCATAGGTTAGTCAGTGAAAGTTAATTGCCACGTTGTGAATATGTTAATTTGAGACGCGTGGAGAACCAAGAGAAGAGCCAATGTCTGCGACTTTAACCTTAGAGCCGACAGAAGCAGCAGCCTTACAAGGCGATGTTGACCGCAGCCTGCTTATTGTCGACGACGACACGCGTTTCGCCGAACGCCTGTCGCGTGCGCTAGAACGACGTGGGTTTGAACCCGTAACGGCGAACACCGTCCGCGATGGCCGCGAAGCCGCGTCCATGAGCCCCCCTGCTTTTGCTGTCGTCGATCTCCGGTTGGATGACGGAAATGGCTTGGATGTCGTGACCGCCTTGACCGAAGCCCGTCCGAACAGCCGCGTGGTCGTTCTCACGGGATACGGCAACATCGCAACCGCTGTTTCAGCCGTGAAACTTGGCGCACACGACTATCTGCCCAAGCCCGCCGATGCGGACGTCATCGAAGCTGCGCTGCTGTCCGGCGATGGCTTGCTGCCGCCGCCACCAGAATTCCCAATGACAGCGGATCGCATTCGTTGGGAGCATATTCAGCGGATTTACGAACAGTGTGATCGCAATGTCTCAGAAACCGCCCGTCGCCTGCGGATGCACCGCCGCACGCTCCAGCGCATTCTGAACAAGTACGCCCCACGGGTGTAGTCCCGCGCTTACAACAGCGAACGCTCGCGGACCAATCGGTCTGCGGCGTTTGTTGCGTATTTCATCAGCAAGGCACGCCGACGCGCACTGGGCAATGGATCCGACGCTGTAGGCGGTCTAAGCTCGAACGCTTCAAAATTATCGGCCAGAATGACCCCGACGTCATCGGGCAACTGCGCCAGCGGAAAATCCGGATCGACGGCAAAACTAAACCGGTCGCAAAAGCCAAGATATTCCTGCCATTTCTGATCGACGCGAAAGTCGTCCAAGCACGACTTGATCTCAATGGCCCAGAACTGTCCCTTCGTTGACAGCCCCATGACATCCACGCGCCGCCCCGTCGGCAGCGTAAACTCGGGCAGCACCGACCATCCCAGCGCATGAAAGTGGCCAATGACGCCCTTGAGGATGCGCGCGGTGATATCGACGCGTGAAACACCGTATCCGACCCCCAAGCCAAGCTTAGATTGAGTCGGAAGACCATCAGACCGTGAAAAATTAGAATCAGACATAATCTCAGTATGAACCAGTTTTGTTCCCCTAATCAACGGTTCAAAGTGCCCATATTTTAGACAATAGTCGCTAAAAACTGCAGTTTTTCACGGCAACCAAGGCAAACCCCATACAGCGGTAACAAACCGTGCCCATAGTTGAGGGGTGGCTTAGGAGTGTTAGACACGTGGTAGCTCATCAAACGGCGGGAACGCCAGCGATCGTAAAATGGTTCAACCCGACAAAAGGGTTCGGGTTCGTCACCCCTAAAGAAGCAGGCTCTGACGCCCTGTTGCATGCCAGTGTACTGGCCAAGCGCGGTAAACGGTGGCTGCAAGAAGGCACACACGTCGAGGTCTTGATTGAAGAAGGGCCAAAAGGACTTGTGGTCTCTGAGCTGCTGACCATCGAAGAATCAGAACTTGAGACTGATGCCGCTGACGCTGGAGACTGGGTTGATGCAGAGGTGAAGTTCTTTAACTTTGCCAAGGGCTATGGGTTTGCTGTGGTGGAAGAAACCAGTGAGGGCGCCCAGGACGTGTTTTTTGACAGCCGCGCTTTGGCGCAGGCCGACCTTGACCCGCCCCGCCCCGGCGACCGCTTTCAGGTGCAACTGACCCAGCGGCCCCAAGGGTGCGCTGCGGAACGCATCAGAGTGATTTGACCCACGCCTCTATCTTGTCCAACGCCTCGTTGATGTTTTCCGTTGAATTGGCAAACGACAGCCGAATGTAATCGGCGCCCGCGTCGCCAAAGGACGTGCCTGCGATGGTGGCGATGCCAAGCTCTTCCAGCCAAATATCCTGAACTTGCTTTGACGGCATCCCAAGGGCGCTGATGTTGGGAAAAGCATAAAACGCCCCTTTGGGCTTTGCGGCACGAATGCCCGGCATGGCGTTCAGGCGTTGGTGGACAAGGTCGCGGCGGGCTTGGAACGCGGCTCGCATGTCATCCACGGCATCTTGCGGCCCTTCCAAAGCGGCTTGCGCCGCAAACTGTGCCGGCGCATTGACGCAGCTGTGGACATTGATCGCAAGTTTGGTCGCCGCACCAATCATCGTTTTTGGCCAAATCCCCCAACCCAGCCGCCAACCCGTCATCGCATACGTCTTTGACCAGCCATCCAAAACAATCAGCCGGTCGCGGAGTTCATCAAACTTGAGCAGCGTTTGGTGCTGCCGTCCATCGAAGTGCAGGCGCGCGTAAATCTCGTCTGAAAGCACGGCACAGTTGGGAAAGTCCCGCAGACCGGCCACCAGCGCCTCCACCTCACTGTCTAGGTTGGATCCCCCCGTTGGGTTGCCGGGGCTGTTCAGGATGATCAGGCGTGTATTATCGGTAAGCTTGCTCAGGATTTCTGACGCTTTGAAACTGAAGCCCAATTCCTCATGGACCGCATAGGGAAGAGCGCTAGCACCTGTGTAAGCAGCCATTGAGCGATAAATCGGAAATCCGGGGTCCGGATACAGGATCTCACGGCCCGGTTCACCCAGCAGCATCATCGCAAACGCCATCGTCACCTTGCCACCGGGAACCACAAGAATTTGAGACGAATCAATGGCTTGCCCGAAGTGATCAGCATAGTAACCCACCAGCGATTCCTTGAGGTTCGGCAAACCCGGCGCGGGAGTGTAGCCGTGATGCCCGTCTTTTAGGGCTCGAATCGCAGCCTCAACAATATGCGCAGAGGTTTTGAAATCTGGCTGACCGATACCAAGATTAATTATGCGCCTTCCATTTGAATTAAGCGCCTCTGCCCGTGCAAGAACGTCAAACGCACTTTCTGTCTCAAGTAACGAAGCATTATGAGCCAGCATTTTTGCTCTCTTTCAGTCGACTATTTCTAGAGTTTTTCACTAAATTCACGGCTTCTTTGCGCATTTTGTCTGGTTTGCGGTTTTTCTGAAGATTTGGATCTCGTGCCTTCCAGCCGCTGGCACATCCATTGCGAATTCGGTGACCAACCCTAATCAAGAGGGATGGCGTGAAGGTTGCACAATTCTGGTGCGGCCGAGAACGCCGAACTAAGCAAAAGATCATTAAGCCGTATCAATACGGCAAGGAACGAGTAATGATTGAGTCTAAATTCTGGACCCGTCGGGTGCAGCTGGTCACGACCAGTGCGCTTGTCACGGTAGGCCTTTTGGCCTGTGCGTCCATCGCAAATGCGCAGCGCGCTGTTTTGGCGTCACCTGCACCGAATACCGAACAAGCGGCGCCTGACAGCGGCCGTAACATTCCTAATGGGATTCCGTTTCAAATTTCTGTAGACGGCGTTCCCATCGACGGCTCGTTGGGCACGGCCGAAGATGATCAGCGCACAGTCGATGTCGCATTAGATAGAATGGACGTTCAGCTCACATTTGACGGGCTGAAGCTGGATAAAGCAGCGAACATTCAAGCGAACAAAGCTGGCGCGAAGGTCGGTGAGGAAGTGGTCTTCACACCTTACTGGAACTATGGGTCGTTCATCGAGCGAGCAGAGGTGCGTATTTTCCGCAGCGATGCTTCAACCGATGGCGCGCCGCTGGCGACCGTGTCGCTTCCGGCAGGTCGGTCAGTGGGCTGGCAAGTTCCCGAAAGTGTGAACACAGACCTCAAATACGTCCTGCGCCTTTATAGTAAGGCCAATCGTTTCGATGAGACGAACCCGCAGCGTTTGAAACTGTTCGAAGCGGACCACGGGCAAGAAGACAATGAACCTGTGCAGCAGGCCGGTTACGGTCGCAGCTCGCTGGTGAAATCGAATATCGCTGTGGGCGGCGGTACCGTGACTGTCTTTGGCGAAAACGTCCCGGCAAACAGCACCGTTTACGTGCTGGGACTGCCTGTTCCTGTCGATGGTCAGGGCAAGTTTGTGACAGAGCAGCTTTTGCCTGCTGGCTCTCACAACGTGACCATTGCTGTGTTGGACGACAACCGTCGTGGACTAGAATTTCAACGCAACCTTTATATTCCAGATAGTGATTTCTTTTACGTTGCACTGGGTGATTTGACGGTTGGCGCAGCCTCGGTTTCTGGACCGACGGAGCTGGTCGGCGAGAACGGCGGCTTTGGTGACAATTTTTACACCAATGCGCGCTTGGCCGGCTTTCTGAAGGGCAAGATCATGGGCGACGTCTATGTGACTGCCCAAGCCGATACTGGTGAGGCGTCTGTTCAAGACATTTTCACCAACTTCCTCGACAAGGACGCATCGTCACTGATTGATCGTGTCGATGATGACCGGACCTACACAACCTTTGGCGATGATTCATCAATTTCCGATGAAACCCCATCGCAAGGTAAATTCTATGCCAAGGTTGAAAAGGGCAACAGCCACGTTCTGTGGGGTAATTTCTCCACCGGCATCACCGGCACCGACTTCGCACAGGTAAACCGCTCTCTTTACGGTGCCCAGGTGAAGTTCCGGACCGAACAGGCGAATGAAAACGGCGACGCGTACCTGTCTGTAGACGCCTTTGGCGCGCAGCAAGGCACAGTGCCGCACCGTGACGAGTTCCGCGGTACGGGGAACTCTGTTTACTTCATGTCGTTCCAGGATTTGGCCAATGGCGGTGAGCGCCTAACAGTCGAAGTCCGCGATCCGTTCAACGATATTGTCAAAGAACGCCGCATTCTGGTTTACGGTGAAGACTATGACATTGATTACATTCAGGGTCGCGTGATCCTGTTTGAACCCCTGCCCTCGACCGTGGATGATGGTTTCCTTGTATCCTACGGCACCGGCACATCCGGCGACGAAGTCTACTTGGTCTCCGAATACGAATACACGCCGCTTGGCGCAGACTTCTCTGACCTGTTTTATGGGGGCCGGGCGTCTGCGTGGCTTGGCAAATATTTCAATGTTGGCGCCACCGCAATTCGCGATCAGCGCGGCTTGATTGACAAGCAATTGCTCGAAGCTGACGCCACACTCACATTCGGTGGCTCCACCTACATTCGCGGTGAAATCGCCCAGAGCAACGGTGATCCTTACGTGTCTTTCGGCTCGCTGGATGGTGGTTACTTTGTTGATGAAACCCAAACACCAGCAGCTGTCCAAACCCTGATTCCAACCGGCGGCAGCCTCTCTATCGTTGGGGATTTGACCAACCTTGAAGATTTGACCGTTACCCTTGTTTCTCGCGATACCGTGACCGGTGAGCAGACAGGCAGTCAGACACTGGTTGAAAACACCGACTTCACCCTGTCCGGCAACACGCTGGAGCTGATTGGGACGTATGCCGGCTGGGACGAGACGATTGACGACGCGACGGAAGCCGATGAGCTTGCCGCTGGCACCCAGGTTGGTGACGACGTTGAAGTTCTGATCAATCCAAACAATGGCTTGCAGGGCGAGGTTGGATATCGCGTTGAAGCCTCCGTTGCGGCAAATGATTTTGGCGCAGACTTCGGTGGGCGCGTGACGGGTTACTACCAACACCGTGATGCAGGCTTTGCCGGTACGGGGTCGTACACAGCAGATGAAATCAACCAATTCGGCGGAAACCTTTCCGCTCCGTTTGGACCGATCAATCTGTCAGCACGCTATGACCAGACCAACAACGTCTCGCAAGACGCTCAAGACCGCCGCGCCAATCTTGACGCAAACTTTAAGTTCGAAAACATCACAGCCGGCATTGGCCTGGGGTACTCGGACACGACGACCGCCAGCGTCCAAACCGCTCAGTCCACAACACTCGGCGGGGATATTGGCGCAAGTTTTGGCGGCTATACCTTTGGCTTGTTCGGGCAGTATGACCTGCAGAACTCCTCGGGCGTCAATGGCGGTCGCGTTGGTGTTCGCGCCGCGGCTCAAGTGACAGAAAATATCGAAATCAATGCCCAAGTCGGCACTGACTTCGACAATTCTGGAACCTCTGACGCCACGGACAACATCTTTGCGTCGGTCGGCACGGATATTACCGTCAACGACTACATCCGCATGAACGCGGCCTATGAACTGGCAAACCGCACCAATGCAGGTACGGGCCAAGGCCAACTCGGCGGTACGGTCAACTTCGGTGGTAACGCGCGCTTTAACAACGGCGTCGACTTCCACTTTAGTGAGCGGATCACCCACGCCGGCACGTCGGTCAACGCGTTGCAGCACTCGTTTGGTGTGAACTACGCGATGAGCAAAAACCTGACCTTTGGCTTGACCGGTGAAGTGGGTCAGGTGCGGGAAGATCAGTTTGCCGAAGCCAGCGACAGCAACCCCTTCCTCAACCGCCGAGCCGCAACGGTTCGGGCGCAGTATGGCAACAGTGGTCTAACCCTGGGTGCAGCGGCGGAATATCGGTGGGAAGAAAGCTCCGCAGACGAGGACGGAAACGAGGAAAACGACACGCGCGCGACCTACGTTCTCAAGGGTAATGCATCCGCCAATATCTCCCCCGATTGGAGATTGGTTGCGAATGCTGCGGCGGTATTCTCTGAATACAACGGCAACTTCGAAGACGGAAACTTCCTCGAAGCGTCCATCGGTGCGGCCTATCGCCCAACCAACAACGATCGTCTAAACGCCTTGGTTCGCGCCACGGCACTCTATGACTTGCCAACCCGGACTCAGGCCGAAACGGCCGAAGAAACCGGCAGCGGCGTGGCCAACTACCGTCAGCGCTCGTTGATTGGTGAGGCGGACGCGATCTTCCAAGTCACGAAGAACTTCGATGTTGGCGCGAAATACGGTGTGAAGGTCGGTGAAGTCACATCCTGCCGAACCTGTACCGACTGGTACGGCTCTAACATCCATCTGTTGGTGGGACGTGTTGACTGGCACGTTGTCAAGAATTGGGACGCTTTGCTCGAAGGCCGCGCGATGTGGCAGGGCAACGTCGGCAACTCTGGCGAAAGCGCCATTCGGCTCGGAGCACTCGCGGCGGTTTACCGCCACGTTGGAGACAACCTCAAGATTGGCGGTGGTTACAACTTTGGTTCGTTTGATGACAACCTGACGGACGTTTCGTTCGACAAGCAAGGTCTGTTCATCAACGCAATTGCGAAGTTCTAACCATCCGGTCAGTAACCGCTCGTTCCCTACTGACCAAATCTTGAGGTCAGGGGCGAAGGTGCTAGCCCAATATTGAGTGTTGCCCAGCACCCATGATTTCAGGCGCCGACTGATGGCCCAAAGTCAGTCAAACGGCACCTTCGCCCCCCTTTCTGCGCGCAAGCAGAAAGGGGGCGAAGTTCGTTGTTGCCTAGAATCGTTCCAGCACGACGTAGAGCGCGTCGATGTCTTCCTTGGGCAAATAGTCATTGAAGCCCCGATAAATCTCGCGAAACAAACCATCGTCGAACAGCGCCTCTAGCGCGTCTTCGAACGGGCGTTCTTCATAGCCCTTGCCGTTGATGGAAATGACCGCGCGCGCGCCGGACTTCATCGGTGGTGCGAGATGCACCAAATGCTCCGGACCAATGACCGATGGGCCAAAAATCCCACAGCACGTCAGCGCCGCGACGCTCGCGTCTTCGATGTCGTAGGCCTGTGTCATATCCAGCTCGCCGAGCTTGCGATAGACCCCCAATGCTTCGGCTTTTGCCAACATTTCGGGGCTGAGGTCGAGGCCGTCGATGGTGGAAAATCCGCGCTGCCGCAGCTCAGTCCCCAACATCCCTGTCCCGCACGCCAGATCGAGCACGGGCACGCCTTTGTCGAGAAACTCAGCCGCAAGATCAGCGACGACCTCGTGCGCGACGTATCCCATGCCTTCGGTCGTGTCGGCATCATAGGTATCCGCCCACCCCGCATAGAGCCGTCGCGTTCCTGCAATATCGCTGATGGCGTAGGCCTGATTCTTGTTCGCCGCACCTTTGTTTTCAGCCATTTTCCCCCGTCCTCCTGCTTGCGCGTACCTTAGTGCGCGTCCATCCAATTATCTGCGACCCCCGCGTCGGCGACCAGTGGCACTTCCAGTTCGATCAGCGGCAGGCAAGCGGTCTCCATCACCTCTCGCGCGACTGAAACCAGCTTTTCGGCTTCGTCTTCGGGCGCTTCGAAAATCAGTTCATCATGCACCTGCAACAGCATTTTACCGCGCAAACCTGCGGCGGAGAGAGCCTGTGGCATGCGCAGCATGGCGCGTTTAATGATGTCGGCGGCCGTCCCTTGAATCGGTGCGTTAATGGCCTGTCGCTCAGCAAATCCACGCTTGGCGAAGTTTTTGTCATCAATGCCAGAAAGGTGGATTTTCCGACCAAAGAGCGTTTCGACAAAGCCGTTGTCTCGCCCAAAGAGCTTGGCGCGTTCCATATACTCCCGAATGCCGGGGAAGCGCTGGAAGTACTGATCGATGAAGTCCTTGGCCTCACCATTGGAAATGCCCAAATTGTTGGCCAAGCCAAAGGCGGAAATGCCATAAATGATACCAAAGTTAATCGCTTTGGCATTGCGCCGAACCATCGGGTCCATCCCTTCAATCGGGACGCCAAAGACCTGAGAGGCGGTCATGGCATGGATGTCCAAGCCATCGCGGAACGCCTGGCGCAGGGTTTCTTCGTCCGCCATGTGCGCGGTCAGGCGGAGCTCGATCTGAGAATAATCGATGGAAACCAGCTTGCAGCCCGGTTCAGCGACAAAGGCCGATCGGATTTTACGCCCTGCCTCTGTCCGCACGGGAATGTTCTGCAAGTTCGGATCGGTGGACGACAGCCGCCCCGTCTGTGCGCCGGTCATGGCGTAGGACGTGTGGACGCGTTTTGTCCGGGGGTTGATTTGGTGTTGCAAAGCGTCGGTGTACGTGGACCGCAGCTTGTTCACCTGCCGCCATTCAAGGATCCGCGCGGGCAAATCGTGGCCCTGCGCTGCCAGCCCTTCGAGCACGTCGGCGCCCGTCGAATAGGCGCCGGTTTTCCCGGTTTTCTTGCCACCGGGAAGCCCCAACTTGCCAAACAGGATTTCCCCCATCTGCTTGGGCGAGCCAACGTTGAACCGTTCACCGGCAAGGGCGTAGATTTCGTCCTCCAACCGGGCACTGTCCTGACTGAATTCAGACGACATGCGCGACAGGATCTGGGGGTTCACCTTGATCCCCTCGCGCTCCATATCGGTCAGCACGCCAATCAAAGGCCGCTCCATGGTTTCGTAAAGCGTCGCCATCTTCTCGGGCACCAAGCGCGCCTTGAGCCGTCGATGCAGGCGCATGGCGATGTCGGCGTCTTCAGCGGCATAGCTCAAGGCCTTGTCTAGGGTCACGTAATCAAACGTCACCTGCGACTTCCCCACCCCGGCCACTTCTTTGAACGCGATGGTTTTGTGGCCCAGCATGCGGTCCGACAGCTCATCAAGGCCATGGTTGTGCTTGCCGCCATCAAGGACGAAACTGAGCAGCATGGTGTCATCGACCGGGCTGACGCCAATGCCGGAATGCATCAGGATGGCCGTATCGTACTTGGCGTTGTGCGCAATTTTCAGCACTGCCGGGCTTTCCAGCATGGGCTTCAAGCGGCTTATGGCCTCCGCCATCGGAATTTGCGCCGGCATTTCGTTGATCAGGTCGCCTGACTTGTGCGCCAGTGGGATATAACACGCCTCTCCGGGCTCAATGCACAGGGACACGCCCACCAACTCAGCTTGTTGCTGATCCAATGACGTCGTTTCTGTATCGAACGCCACCAACCGCGCTTCACCAGCCCGCGCGATCCAGCGATCGAGCGCATCGATGGTGGTCACCAGTTCATATTTATTGTCCGCGATGGGAACTTCGGCTTGGTTCTGTGGGGTCTCGATCACCGGTTGGGTCTCGACCTTCATGCCCATCTTTTGCGCGATAGACTTGAATTCCATTTCTTCCAAAAACGCCCGCAGGGTTTCTTCGTCGTGGACTTCGTGCAGCAGGTCTTCCAGATCGGGCAAGTCAGGCACAGCCGTGTCGAGCCGAACCAGATCCCGCGAAACCCGCGCCAGATCAGCAAACTCGATCAGGTTTTCACGGCGCTTGTTCTGCTTGATCTCGCCGGCACGTTCGAGCAGCACGTCGAGATCGCCATATTCGTTAATCAGCAGGGCTGCGGTCTTCACCCCAATGCCCGGAACACCCGGCACGTTATCGACGCTATCGCCAGCCAAGGCTTGCACGTCCACCACGCGGTCCGGCCCGACCCCGAATTTCTCCACCACCTCATCATGGCGAATGGTGCGCTGCTTCATGGGGTCGTACATACAGACCCGGTCATCAACCAACTGCATCAAGTCTTTGTCGGACGAGACAATCACAACGTCCAAACCAGCCTTTGCGCCAACTTGGGCGTAAGTTGCGATGATGTCGTCCGCCTCAAAGCCATCCTTTTCGATGCACGACAAATTCAGCGCGCGCGTCGCATCACGCACGATGGGAAACTGTGGGCGCAAGTCTTCGGGCGGCGCATCGCGATTGGCTTTGTACTGATCGTAAATCTTGTTCCGAAACGTCTCGCCCTTGGCGTCAAAAATGACCGCGAAATAGTCGTGCGCATGATCCTCGACCAACCGCAGCATCATGGTCATAAAACCACGAACCGCGCCAACGGGCGTACCGTCTGACCGCGTCAATGGCGGCAAAGCATGATATGCACGAAAGATATAAGCCGATCCATCAACCAGATAGAGAGTGCGCCCCGTGTTCGCGTTTTCGTTCACCGCTTGTCATCCCCTTGGGTTTATCGCCGCTACACTAGCGTTTTGTGGCGGCCTCTGGCTAGGCGCAGAAGCACGGGCGCAAACAGGTTTTGCACTGCAGGATGAGTTGAACGGTCAATTTGGGCCTTTGGCGTGGACAAATGAGCATCGCTTCCCCACCCAATGCGACCCCCTTGCCCCGCCTGATCGCGCCTTTGAAGCATCGAACCTAAGCGCAGCAGTCCAAGCGCCTGCTTCGTTTATGATTGTTGAGGGCGAGGTTCTGGATATCTTTCAAGGCCGCAATCGATGGTTCATCAATTTTGGCCCAGACTTTCGCACTGATTTCACCGTATCCCTGCAGGACCGCCCGTTAAACATGGTGCGTCAGCGCTGGCCCCGGCCAGAGAACTGGATTGGGCAGCGCGTGCGGGTGCGGGGCTATGTTGATCTGTGGAATGGCCTATTTATCGAGTGGACCTTTCCCGAGCAGCTTTGTTTTATTGAGCCCGTCCCCTACAAACTTTCCAACGCGACAAACCAGAACGCAGGACAATGACACCCTCACATCAACCCACGCTCACCATCAATCTGGGCGCCATCACACAGAATTGGCAGAAACTGAACGGCTTGAGCGCCTTGGGTTCCGCTGCGGTGATCAAGGCCAATGCCTATGGCCTCGGGATGGAAGCTTGCGGTGTGGCCCTGCGAGACGCTGGCGCGACACGGTTCTTTGTTGCGACGTTGGATGAGGGGCGTGCCCTGCGGGAGACTTTGGGCGAAAAGCCGTGGATTGGCGTGCTGGAGGGGCTTTCAGAGGTCGCTGCGTTTCAAAAGCACGCCCTCACCCCTGTTCTCAACACGCTAGAGCAAGTGCAGGGGTGGCGGGGTCAAACCGACGTTGTGATCCACCTGGATACGGGCATGAACCGGCTGGGCCTGCTGCCCTCAGAACTGGCCGAAGCAGCATCTTCGGACACGTGGAAGACGGCGCGCACAGCCTTACTGATGTCGCACTTGGCCAGCGCCGAAGAGCCGGCGAACCCCGCAAACCAAGCCCAGCTTGCACGGTTTAAAGCGGGCATGGCGACGGCATCAAACCGCGCTTTTATCCCGTCGTTCATCAACAGCTCCGGCCACTTTCTGGGGCAAGACTTTCTGGATATTGGGCTGGGTCGTCCCGGCGTGGCCCTCTATGGCGGCAATCCCATGCCAGAGGCCAAAGCCAACCCGATGCATCCGGTCGTGGGGCTGAGCGCGCCACTGATCCAGCTGCGAACCGTCGAAGCGGGGACGCCGGTTGGCTATGGTGGCACTTGGGTTGCCCAGCGCACAACGCAATTGGGCGTGATTGCCCTGGGCTACGCAGACGGTTGGCCGCGTGCGGCCTCAGATCGCGTGATGGTGCGCTTGGGCGGTCACCTGTGCCCACAAGTTGGACGGGTTTCCATGGATACCGCCGTGCTTGACCTGACCGACGCACCCGCTGGCTTTCACCGAATGGGTGAGCCGGTGGAGGTCATCGGCGGCGACTTGACCCTTGAGCGGTTTGCCCAAGGATCGGGCACCATCAACTATGAAATCCTGACCAGCCTTTCCCGCCGGGTAAAAAGGGCGTATCTCAGCCCTGAGCGGCAACAATGATGGGTGAGCGGGAGCCAGCGTGAACTGGATTTTAGACGGACTTGCGAGAATAGGCGCCGGGCTGCTTAGTCTGCTGGCGAGCGTGGGCGCACGCACGCTGTTCGCGGGCCAAGCAAGCTGGCGCATCGTTGCCCCGCCGTTTTACCCGCGCGTGTTCTTTGGCCAAATAGCCGAGTTTTTCTATTTCTCCCTCCCCGTTGTCGGGCTAACGGCGCTGTTCACCGGCATGGTTTTGGCGCTGCAGTCCTACACAGGTTTTGAGCGTTTCAGCGCCGAAGCGGCGGTGCCGCAGGTGGTCGCGTTGTCGATCGCCCGAGAGCTTGGGCCGGTTCTGGCCGGGTTGATGGTCTCCGGTCGCATGGGCGCAGCGATGGCCGCTGAGCTGGGGGCCATGCGGGTCACCGAACAAATCGATGCGTTGAGCACGTTGCGCGTAGACCCCATGCGTTACCTTGTGGCGCCGCGGATTCTTGCGGCAACGATTTCCCTGCCTCTGCTGGTTCTCGCCGCTGATATCATCGGCATTCTGGGTGGGTATCTGGTCGCAGTGGGCCAACTTGGCTTTGATGGCCCGTTGTTCATCGCCAACGTCATGCGGTTTTTGACCGGTGGAGACTTGAGCAGCGGTCTGATTAAAGCCGCTGTCTTTGGTTACCTGATCGCTGTCATGGGGTGCTACCACGGGTTTACAGCCTCAGCAGGCGCGCAGGGTGTGGGGCGGGCCACAACGTCAGCGGTGGTCTCTAGCGCCATCGCTATTCTGGCCTCAAACTTCCTGCTCACCGCCCTTTTGTTCGGGATCGTATGATGAACGAGACCATTCTCCGCGTTCAGGATCTGAGCGTTACCCTTGGCGGCAAGTCCATCATCGAAAACCTCAACTTCGACGTTGCGCCGGGCGAAACACTGGCCTTGCTGGGCGGGTCCGGCACGGGGAAGTCCGTCACGCTGAAGACCATCCTCGGCCTGTTGCCCGCACAGAGCGGTACGATTGAGTTGGGCGGTGTCGATGTCTTTGCCGCCCGAGGGCGCGACGCGGCGCAAGCGCGGGCGCGGATTGGCATGCTGTTCCAAGGCGCGGCCTTGTTCGATTCCCTTTCCATTTGGGAAAACATCGCCTTTCGCCTGACACAAGCTGAGGGCATGGGCCGGAAAGCAGCACGCGAGCGCGCGCTGGCCATGCTGGAATCCGTCGGTCTGGACCCGGCTTTGGCAGACCGCAGGCCCGCAGACTTATCCGGTGGCCAGCAAAAGCGCGCAGGGCTTGCCCGCGCTTTGGCTGCTGAGCCCGAAATCCTGTTTTTCGACGAGCCGACAACCGGTCTTGACCCCATATCTGCCGGACTGATCGACAAACTGATGGCCGATACCATCGCGCGCACGGGTGCGGCTGCCGTGATGATTACGCACGACATCGCGTCGGTGCGCAAAGTCTGCCAGCGTGTTGCCTTTCTGCACAACGGCACCATCGGTTGGACCGGTCGCGTGGCTGAGCTTGATCGGAGTGACTTCGCACCGCTGCATGCCTTTTTGACGGGACGCGACTAAATGGCCAAAACGCGATCTCAATACGTCTGTCAGGAATGCGGCGCCGTTTCTTCGCGATGGTCGGGCAAATGCGAGCAGTGCGATTCATGGAACTCACTGGTCGAAGAAGCCGTTAGCGTCGGAACGCCGGGCGGATTGGGTAAAAAGAGTGGTGGTCGCGCAGCGGGCGCGGGCGGCGGCGCGGTGCTTAATCTGGTCGAGCTGACCGGCGCAGCAGACCCCCCGCCCCGGCTTCAGACCGGAGACGCGGAATTGGACCGGGTGACGGGCGGCGGATTGGTGCCGGGTTCGGCACTGCTGATCGGCGGTGATCCGGGGATCGGGAAATCAACGCTGCTGCTGCAAACCGCAGCGAAGTTGGCGCGCGGCGACAATGGGCGAAAACCTGCGGTCGTTGCTTACGTCAGCGGAGAGGAATCCGTGGACCAAGTACGGCTGCGCGCTGAACGGCTGGAGGCCGCAGACGCGCCGGTGCAACTGGCGTCGGGCACCGCCGTGCGAGACATCCTTTCAACCTTTGACGGACCGACCGCGCCGGATTTGCTGATCATAGATTCGATCCAGACCATGTATTTGGACACACTGGAATCCGCGCCGGGTACCGTGGCGCAAGTGCGTGGCTCCGCGCAGGAGCTCATCGGTCTGGCCAAGCGGCGCGGGACCGCACTGATCCTTGTCGGTCACGTCACCAAAGAAGGCTCCATCGCAGGGCCAAAGGTCGTCGAGCACATGGTCGATGCCGTCCTGCACTTTGAGGGCGAGCGCGGTCACCCGTTTCGGATCCTGCGCGCCATAAAAAATCGCTTTGGTCCGGCGGATGAAATTGGTGTCTACGAGATGGCTGGCGATGGCTTGGCCGCTGTGACAAACCCCAGCGCCTTGTTTTTGGGACAGCGCGGTGAGGGCGGCGGACCGGCCCCAAGCGGCACGGCTGTCTTTGCCGGTATCGAAGGCTCTCGCCCTGTGTTGGTTGAGATCCAAGCCTTGGTTAACCCCTCGCCTCTGGGCACCCCGCGGCGGACCGTTGTTGGATGGGACACCGGACGGCTGGCGATGGTTCTTGCCGTATTGGAAAGCCGTTGCGGCATCAATTTCGCCAGTCAGGACGTGTTCCTGAACGTGGCCGGCGGCTTGCGCCTGACCGAGCCCGCGGCAGATTTAGCCGTAGCCGCCGCGCTGATCTCATCGATCGCCAAGCAACCTGTTCCCGGTGATACGGTCCTGTTCGGCGAGATCGGGCTGACAGGCGAAGTGCGGCCCGTACCGCTGACCCCCCAACGCCTGAAAGAAGCAGAGAAGCTCGGCTTTGACAGTGTGGTTGCCCCCTTCCCACCCGCGCGCGGGAAATCCAAGCGCACCCGCTCCGCCCTGAATGAACACCATACAAAGCACGTTACAGAGCTGACCGCCTTTTTAGGCGTTTCGCGCCGGGCCAAAGACGACGCTTAAAACCCGGTATGACTTCACGATGCAGCGCGTCGTAAATAAGTCCTGTTTTCAATAGATACTGGTTTAGGCTAGATGTTGCATGAACTGATAAGAACCAAACGGTCAGAGCGCTTATGAACTGGGTCGATATAGCGATCATTTTTGTCATTGCCGTAACGAGCCTGTACTCCTTCATGTGGGGCTTCATTCGGCAGTTGCTGCTCATCGTGTGTTTTGGGGTTGGGTTGTACGTGGCCCTGACCTACCACGGGTTGGTCTATGAACAATTCACCAAGAATTGGGTCCAAAGCGAAACCATCGCGCAAGTGATTGCCGGCGGCTTGCTGTTCGTTGGCACTTTTGTCGTCGTGTCGATCCTGACCATTCCGCTGTTCAAACTGGTGCGCTCTCGCGCAATCCGTTTTCTGGACCACCTCACCGGCCTGTTCTTTGGGTTTGTTCTCGGTGGCGCAATCGCGTCGATTGCTTGGATCGCAACAGCGCTGACGTGGCAGCCGGCGGTTGACGACGCCAACATCAAAAATTCGCGGCTTCTGCCCTATGTTCACGTCGCTTCGCTGTCGATCCTTGGCGTTGCGGAGCGTGCGCCGTTTACACAAGATGACGACATCCAGCTCCTGATCCTCGATGCTTGGCAAGCCCTGCGCGAAGCCGATCCTCGCCCAAAGCAGCGGAACGGCGTTGACTTGCAGGCGAACGGCGGCTTGCGTTCCGTCGGTGGTGATGACGCCATTGGAACGCTCATTTCAAGCACAGGAAACGAATAAACATGGGCCAGCTAGAAGGGCGTCTCGCGCTGATCACAGGCGGGACGCGGGGCATTGGCGAGGCGGTTGCGCAACGTTTCGCAGCCGAAGGTGCTGATATCATCGTTGCCGCCCGTACCAGCGAGGACTTGGAAGCCCTAGACGACGCCTTGCGCGCGCAGGGATACGACCGCGCCATCTTGGTCCCGTTCGACGTGTCGCGCCCTGAACCAGCCATCGAGCTTTCGAACATTGTGCATGAGCGGTTTGGTAAACTCGATATTCTCGTGTCCAACGCCGGGATGCTGGGAACCCTTATGCCCGTCGCACAAATGGACGCCGCTGAGTTCGACAAAATCATCGCAACCAACCTTTCGGCCCTGCAATACCAGCTCTATGCCTTCCACGATTTGCTGCGAGCATCAGACGCGGGTCGGTTGATTGCCGTGTCCAGTGGCGCAGCCCTGCACCCGCGCTCGTACTGGTCACCCTATGGCGCGGCGAAAGCTGCGATGGAGTTTGTGCTCCAGTCCTACGTCAAGGAAATCAAAGGCACGCCCGTGCGAGCGAATATTGTTGATCCGGGCCGAATCCGCACCACCATGCGCGCCGACGCCTACCCCGGTGAAGACCCGAAAACGCTGCCCGAGCCATCCTGCATCACCGGCACGTTTGTCCGCCTTGCCCTGCCCTCGTGCAGCGCAAACGGGGAGCGTTTTACCGCAGAGATCGAAGACTGGTCGCCCCAAGCCGGCGACGAAGACCGCTGGCAAAAGCTGGCCAGCGGCGCGTATATCCCCGGCTAAGCCAGCGCTTACTTCTTTTTGGAGTAGGGGTTCTGACCAGCCCGCAGCAACAAGCGGATTGGCGTACCCCACAAGTCAAAATCTTCGCGCAAGGCATTAATCAAATAGCCCTGATACGAGCCCGGCAACTCCGACACCCGCGAACCAAAAACCGCAAAGGTCGGCGGCCGGGATTTTACCTGTGTTGCATAGCGCAGCTTGATCCGACGTCCTGCAACCAATGGGGGCGGGTGGCGGTCCGTGTGGTAGGTCAACCACTTGTTCAGCAGGGCCGTCGACAAGCGCGTTGACCACGTCTTCCGCGCTTCAAAGGCCGTTTCCAGCACCCGGTCGAGGTTATAGCCCTCAAGCCCAGAAAGCGGCATGGTGATCACGCCCTTGGCTTGAGCCAAAGATGTTTGCAGCCGGTCACTCAATCGGCCCATGACCGCGGCAGGGTCTTTGACCTTGTCGAATTTGTTAACACCGATGATCAGCGCCCGGCCCTCTTCCAGCACCTGGCGGGCGATGGTCAGGTCTTGGCGGTCAAGCACGCCGTCAGAGTCAAGCAGCAGCAAAACCACTTCGGCAAATCGAATGGCGCGCAGCGTGTCCTGATTGGACATGGTTTCAAGCTTGTCTTTAACGTGGGCTTTGCGCCGCAAGCCAGCGGTGTCCCACAGCCGGATCCCGCGATCCTTCCACGTTAAATCCACCACAATCGCATCGCGCGTGATGCCGGCCTCTGGCCCTGTCAGCAGTCGATCTTGGCCCAACAATCGGTTGATCAGCGTCGATTTGCCAACGTTTGGACGTCCTGCGACCACCAAGTGCAAAGGGCGGTTTGGCTTAATTTCGTAAGACCGGCCATCTTCGGCTTCTTCGGCCTCTTGCGCAGCATTCAAGTTCAGGCCGTCATCGACCTCCTCCACCTGCGGCGCTTCAGCAACGCGCTGCACCAAGTCCGTAAACAGACTGCCCAGACCATCGCCGTGCTCCGCCGACAGCGGATGCACATCGCCGTGGCCAAGGCTGTAAGCGTCCAGCACACCGGCGGTCCCCGCGCGGCCTTCGCATTTGTTGGCGATAACCCACGTCTCGATCCCAGCCGTCCGCAGCCATTTGGAAAAATGCTCGTCCGTCGGCGTGATCCCCACCCGCGCATCAATCATGAACAGCGCCAGGTCGGCATGCCCCAAGGCCTGTTCGGTCTGTTGACGCATGCGTGCGGCGAGGCTGTCATCGAAGGCTTCTTCCAGCCCAGCGGTGTCCAGAACGCGAAAGCTGATGCCGCCAATCTTCGCCTCTCCCTCACGCCAATCCCGCGTCACGCCGGGTTCGTCGTGAACGATGGCGCGCTTGCGACCGATCAGCTTGTTGAAGAGTGTCGATTTGCCGACATTGGGTCGGCCGATGAGAGCTACAGTAAACATGATTCACGCCTTGTACGCGACGCGCAGAAAAATACTACTGTTCCAGCCCGTTACTTGTAGGCGATCAGATCACCGTTTTCGGTAACAAGCAGCATGGTATTTTCTACGATGACCGGTGGCGCAACAAAGCCACCGCGATTTTGAACCCGTCCCAGCAACTTGCCCGTCGAAGGAGAAACCGTGATGAGCAAGCCTGTACTGGATGCCAGAACCAAGCGATTTGCCGCGAGAACCGGGCCATACCACTCCACGCGGTCGAGCCGGGATGCGTCCGCATACTTGGGCAATGACCGCGCCCATGCAACGCCGCCCGTGTCCCGATCAACGGCCACCAAGCGGCCATCGTCCGAGGCGATGAAGTAATGCTGCGCCGACGGCCAAGCCATCTGAGTCCCGCCAAATGGCAGTTCCCACGCCTGTATGCCGCGATCAATGTCAAAGGATACGGTTCGATCCGACCCACCGACCACAATCAACCGATCCCGGTCAATCAGCGGTGGTCCGCCAACATCGTCGATGAACATGCCAGAGCGCGCCGTGGCGGTCAGCCCGGCAACCGTATCGCTCCACAGCACACGGCCCGTATCTGACGCCATGGCAAATACTTCACCGCTGGCATAGGCGACATAGGTTACGCCTGCGGCTGCGGCTGGCGCTGTTGAGCCCAAGATGGTGGTCAGCCCTTCGCGGCCTTCGTGGTCCCAAAGCTTGCGTCCGGTTGCGAGGTCAAAGGCAGCAGCGTGATTATCAATGGTGGTCGTAAAGACTTTATCACCGTCCACGGACGGGCCACCATGAATGGGCGCGCGCAAGCGCTGCTGCCAAACCACTTCGCCGGTCCGGGGGTTGAGCCCATACAGCCGCCCTGCGCCTGTACCCGCGAGCAAAACACCGTTGCCGTACGAAACGCCACCGCCAAAAATGCCGTCGCTTTCTGAGGCTGGCATGAGGTTCTTTCGCCAGCCTATGGCACCGTCAGACAGCCGCATTGCGGTGATTTGCAACTGGCTGTCCATCGCATAGATGACGCCATTGGCGACAATCGGTGCCGAGGTGATGCGGAACGCCTTGCCATTGCCGCGCCCGATCGAGCGGCTCCAAATGCGTTTTGGCCGCTCAGCGAGCGAGAGATGATAGACAGCATGGGTTGCGGTCGCGCCGGGTTGGGTCCAGTCGTTCAAATTCTGAGGCGTCGGCACGGAAATCGGATTTCCAGACCGCGGCACGCCCAAGTCGTCGTCGCTGAACAGTTCAACCCGTGTGCCAGGCAGTTTGGGATCGTCGTCGTTTAGACGCTCGATCGCCTCGCAACCGGTCAAGGCCACGGTCAGAGCCAGCAATCCTGAACTGATGAGACCCTTCATCCCGTGGCTGCCCTTTGCTTCCGTTGAACCAACTTGATTCGCATAATAGCGAGAATGTTGGTCTTTGTGTGGATTACGCGATGCGGATTGATAGCTTAGTGAGGTCAGGACCCCGAACCAAGGCTATCACGCAGTGTTTCAGCTCGAGTCTGCAAATCGCGCTCCAACCCTTCGCGTTCCAGCAGCGTTTCGAGAACCGCCAGCGCTTCTGCGCCCTTGCCGTCACGTGCCAGAACCTGAGCTTTCAGCTCAAGCGCCAATTCAGTGAACACGCCGTCTTCACCAATCAACGGATCGAGCTTGCCCAGCAGGGTCGCGGCATCGCCGGAATTGATGGCCGAATAGACGCTGAAGATTGTCGCGGCCTTGGCATAGGCATCGCCTTCGCGAACCGATGCCAGCGCTTCAAGCGCAGCGACCGCGCCAGCTTCGTCGCCTTCGCGCAAGCTCAACTCAGCGCTTTCAAAGCCAGCGAGGACGCTGTTCCCGTTGGAGGGGTCAGCCGCCAGCGCGGCGAGTTGCTCTTTGGCTGCGGCTGGATCTGTTTCAGCAAGCGCGATGGCGCTGGACAGCTCGCTGGCCTTGGCGGACGTGATCCGTGACTGGCGATCTTGCCAGAAGTAGCCGACCGTTACGACGACCAGAACCACAATCACCACCAAAAAGAAGACCCAAGAGTAACGTCGCACGCGAGCCATAAACGCATCGCGGCGCATTTCCTCGTCGATATCGCGAATAATATCAGTCACAGAATGTATCCTTAACCAAACCGCTTCATTGCTGCGCCATATGTTCCCAAGCTCTTCCACCTGCAAGAGAGAGCCGGTGAAAATGAACAAAATTTATGTCTAGGCGCATTTTGAGATTCGTCTTAGCGTATTTCGTTACCAAGCAGCAAGCACACCCATGCGCACCCTCGTTGCAAAGGTGAGCAGGCTGACCATTGAATGACAGGTACAAGCAAGGAAGGGTCTGGCCACAGCATGAGCGACATTGTTTCCCTCAAAGACTATCGCGACGGTAAGAAGGCGCTGAAATCGGGACACCTTGATGCGGTTAAGGATGGACTGAAAGCACGCGGGAACAAAGGACGGAAACATGTTTCCTTTGACCGTATGGAGCTGGGACGACTGCTGTCTTTGTATTCCGAACAAGTCGCAGCAGGTCATTGGAAAGACTACGCCATCGACGCACTGCCGGGTCAGGCGCTGTTCTCGGTCTATCGCTCAGCCTATGAAAACCCTGATTTCGTTGTTGCCAAGCAAGTCGCAGCAAACGGAAAAGGCCGGGAGTTCGTCGTCTATAACGGCGCAAAACGCGTTGCCCGTCATGAAACGTTGAGCGAAGCGCTCAAGCACTTTGACCCGCTGCGCGAACGCGCCCGCCTCCGGCTTCAATCCTTCTAAGATCGGCCACGATGGACCCTCGGCGCTGAAATCTTGATTTCAGCACGGAATTGTTCTCTATCCTCGATAGGAATTAACGTTTCTACATATCGCAAACAGAGGGGCGTGATTCGTCCCCCTGATGCATTCTTTGGGAGGATAAATCTTGATTAAGTTTTTTGTTGCCGCCGCTGCCCTGTTCGTAACAGCCGCCAGCGCATCTGCTGAAAGTCTTGGTGGCTACTGGCTGTCCGCAGAAGGCCGCTCGGGTGGCTGTGCCATCGTTGAGTTTACCAAGGATGGCAACGCCTACAACGGCAAGGTCGTCGCCATCCTCGAAAGTGACAACAAGTCTTCAGTGGGCAATTTCATGTTCACCAATCTGCGTAAGAAGACCGCTAAAAAAGGTGCGATCGAGACCTACGGCGGCGGCAAGGCCTACGCGCCGGACGAGCCAGACTCATCCTACCCCTTTGGTCATGCGCATCTGACCGATGAAAACACCGCATTCATGGGCGCGGGCAACTGCAACAATCGGATGGAAGTGGTTGACGAGTCAGCCTGCCGCATTGCCGTGTTCAAGCGCACAACGCTCAGCCAAAAATCCTGCGCCTAGGCGTCACAGCTTTTCGCGTACTGAAAAAGGCCGCTTCCTGCGGCCTTTTTTTGTGGGCCGGTTTAAGACTATCATCGCATCGCGAAACGAATTGAGGTTTGGATCATGATCCGTCGGTTTCCGTGGTCAGCGCTGCTATCGATGCTTGCCCCTTTGGGCCTGCTGCTCATCATGGGGCTGCAAAATGGTGCCTTCTACCGGGACGTTGGGGTCAAGGGCACGTTGGTTTGGAAGGTTGACCCGAGATGGTTTTCGGACAATTGGCTCCTAATCACCATCGGGATGGTCTTTTTTGTAGGCTTCGGCGTCATCCGTTTTGTGCGCCAATGGCGCGCATTCTTGGATTTCGAGCGGTTTGATGAGGACGGGTATTTGACCTTTGCCACCCTCAAAGAGATCGGGTGGGCCAAAGATCAAACCGCCAACGCTCTGGTGTCCACAATCGAAGGGCGAGACGTCGCGCTTAAAAACCTACCGGCCCTCGCGCTCAGAGGGCGGGATGTCGGCGATCAGCTGCCCATCTATGCCCTGCCGAACAAGCCAGAGCGCGTGGTCTGGGCGGGGGAGATCGACGCACCCGCTGATCATGTCTTACCCGCGCAGGCCACCGATGACAGCAGCCTCGCCGCCCGCGACGCCCAAGAACGCTATGACATGCAAGTCAAGCAAGCCGCCGCCGAAGAATGGCTGAGTGATTTCACAGCGAAAGCGACCGACGCCGAAGCGGTCAACGACGCCATCTCTCGTTCAACCGATCCCCGTGGAAGCGGCATCGATGCGTCATCCGCTGGCGCGATCCATACGAAGTTTGTCCGGCTGACCTTCTTCGATTTTTTCGTCATCCCCTTCTTCGTCGTTCACGGCGGCATCTTTCTGACCGTCGGCTTGGGCAGCTTTGGCGGTGGTGGCGCACCGTTTTTCCCAATCGCTGGTATCTTCGCTTTGGTCGGATTGATCGAGATGGGCTTCGTCGTCTTCATGGCTTCACGGTTGATCCGCAAGTTACTTCGACGCGGCCAACTGGGGTCGGTTGGCGTGCGCAAGACGGCTTTGTTCTTGGGGTCAAAAGACACGCTGGTCCGCGTCAATAACAGCCCTCGCCGTGCGTTGATCTTGGAAATAGACGGCCAACGCTATCAGCACGGCCGCTTTAGCCCCGGCAAAATTGCGCATTTGCGAGAAGGCGGTTCCGTCGAAATCTTGCAAAATCCCAATGACCCCAAAGTAATTTTCCTGCCAGACCTTTAGTCCGCGTTCCTGCGACGCCGATAAGACTTGCATTTCAGGGCGTTGACCCCGCGCGCGTCAAAGCTCAAAACCCTGCCAAACAAGCGCCATTTCCCCTCCACCACTCCGGCGCATTCGCAAAGGCACTCCACCATGAGTAAAATTCTGCGCAACATCGCGATCATCGCGCACGTTGACCACGGCAAGACGACCCTCGTTGACTGCCTGCTAAAGCAGTCCGGCCAGTTCCGTGATAACGAGCGCGTCGCTGAACGGGCGATGGATTCCAACGACATCGAGCGCGAGCGCGGGATCACCATTCTGGCGAAAGTAACGTCCGTTGAGTGGAAAGACACCCGCATTAACATCGTCGACACGCCGGGCCACGCCGATTTCGGCGGTGAGGTTGAGCGCATTCTGTCCATGGTTGATGGTGTTGTCCTGCTGGTTGATGCCGCCGAAGGCCCAATGCCACAAACGAAGTTCGTCCTGACCAAAGCGCTTGCGCTTGGCATGCGCCCCATCGTTTTGATCAACAAAGTCGATAAGCCCGATGGCCGTGCTGATTGGGTTCTGGACGAAACCTTTGACCTGTTCGCCGCGCTGGACGCGACCGAAGAACAGCTCGAATTCCCAGTGCTCTACGCCTCGTCAAAACAAGGCTGGGCCACCGACGAGTTGGAAGACGAGCGCACAGACATGGCGCCGCTGTTCAACAAAATCATCGAGCACGTCCCGGCACCAAACGTGGACAGCGTCGATGAGCCATTCCGCATGCTCGCGACCACCATTGAAGCCAACCCTTTCTTGGGCCGCATTCTGACCGGTCGTATCCAGTCTGGCACCTTGACACCCAACATGGCGATCAAAGCCTTGGGCATGGAAGGCAACCATCTAGAAAACGGTCGCGCGACGAAGATTCTCGCCTTCCGCGGGTTGGAGCGCCAGCCGATTGAGACGGCACAAGCCGGTGACATCATCGCGATTGCAGGCCTGACCAAAGCAACCGTGGCTGACACCCTGTGTGCGCCAGAGGTGACGACCGCGCTGAAAGCACAGCCCATCGATCCCCCAACCCTGTCCATGACCTTCAGCGTCAACGACAGCCCCCTTGCGGGTTTGTCCGGTGATAAAGTCACCAGCCGACTGATCTGGGACCGCTTGCAGAAAGAAGCCGAAGGTAACGTGGCGCTTCAGGTGTCCGAGACCGATGGCAAAGACGCTTTTGAGGTCGCAGGCCGAGGTGAATTGCAGCTTGCCGTCCTGATCGAAAACATGCGCCGCGAAGGCTTTGAGCTTTCGGTGTCGCGGCCACGCGTGGTGTACCAGCGCGACGAAAACGGCAACCGTTTAGAGCCGTTTGAAGAAGTCACCGTGGACGTGGACTCCGACTATTCCGGTGCTGTTGTCGAGAAAATCGGCATGCGCAAAGGCGAGCTCAAGGACATGCGGCCATCGGGTGGTGGCAAGCAGCGGTTGTCGTTCATCGCGCCGTCGCGTGCTCTGATCGGCTATTTGGGCGAGTTCCTCACCGATACCCACGGCACGGGCATTCTGAACCGGCGCTTCAGCCACTATGGTCCGCACAAAGGCACCATTCCGGGCCGACGCAACGGCGTACTGATCTCGATGGAAAACGGCACTTCCGTTGCTTTTGCGCTGTGGAACCTCGAAGACCGCGGCCCGCTGTTCATTCAGCCCCAGCAGCCGGTCTATCAGGGTTTGATCATTGGTGAGCACGCCAAGGGCAATGACCTCGACGTCAATCCGCTCAAGGGTAAAAAGCTGACCAACGTCCGGGCCTCTGGAACCGATGATGCCGTGTCTCTGACCACGCCCATCGATATGACACTGGAAAAGGCTTTGGCCTACATTCAGGATGATGAGTTGGTGGAAGTCACCCCAGAAGCCGTGCGCATTCGTAAGCGGTTCCTCGACATTCACGAGCGCAAGCGCGATGCCAAGGCCCGCGCCGCAGCAGAAGCGGCATAGAACGGCCATATCTCAAGGGTAAGCGAGGGCGCATGAAACGAGCATTATTTGCGGGCCTTTGCGCCCTTGCCATCACCGGATGCGAGGCCTCTGAAGAACCTTCAGAGTCCTCCGCCGCCGCCCGAACCACGCAACCCGCGACCCAGGCTCAAGCGGCCCCCATGCCGGCTGTTGCCCAGCCCGCACCGGCGCTGGCCAATCCCGCCGTTGCCCGTGTTGCCGGTGTGCCGACGAATATGCTGGTCAGCAGCCCCCGTGCCGTGGCCCAAGGCGCGATTTTGGGCGATGCGGACCTCCAGCAACTGTTGGTCGGAAACTCGATTAAACAGGTCGATGACCAATACTGGGCCTATTTCCTGCCCGGCGGTCAGCTCCGCGGCCTGCTGGTGAACCTCACAGAAACCGGGTCTTATTCGTTCTCAAACGGTGTCGTGTGCAAGTCTTGGCCGACGTGGGCAACGGGAACGCAGCTTTGCTACCGCGTGCTCGCTTTGGGCAATGCGCGTTACCGGTTCAGCGGCATCGGCGTCGATAGCTTCGACGTGGTGATCTCGCGCGGAAACCCACAGCGCCTGTAACCCATCTCTTCTCTCACCTCTGGATACAAAAAAGCCGCCCTCAATCATGAAGATCGAGGGCGGAGTTTTGCATTGTATCATCTTTTCTGGCGTTGAGCGTCGCACGCGAAACCCAGCTGTCCAGTGAACTGCGCTCCACTTGAGTGAAGCGCAGTCAGCCAATTGGAGAGAGGCTTAGAAGGACAGCGTCGCGCCGACCTTGCCACCTTCGTCAGCAGCGTCGTAGCCAGCGTAAATGCTCAGGCCACCCATGGACTTAGACAGACCAACAGTAGGCTGCATGTCCTGGTCAACACCCAAGGACAGACCGAAGCCGTTCAAGGACGTGGACGCACCAACAGAGTAGAACAGGCCGTTCTTCTCATGATCTTCGGTCGCCTTGTTGTAGATGGTTGCATCTACGCCAAAGCCAGCGATACCCATGGAAGCGCTCATGCCCCAATCGTTCTGGCTGTCGTAAGCGAAGGCAACAGACATGTCGCCCATAGCGTAGTCGAGACCAAGGTCCCAAGACGCGATGTCTACGACGTTGCTGGAGTTCAGCATCACGTCAACAGAAGCGGAAAGACCGCCCATGTCGATTGTACCACCGGTCAGGATCTCAAGGTTAGACGGCGCCGAAGCTGGAGCCAAATCAACCGCTACGAAAGGATTCGCACCCAAGAGGCCTACGCCTTCAACGATAACAGCCAAGCCGTCAACGTCGAGGTCAGCAGCATCACCAGCGTCACCAATCGCGGAAACACCACCAGCGTAATCGCCGGTCTGCAGGGTCAGCTTACCGAAACCACCTTCGATGAAGATCGAAGCGTCAGACGCGGTAACAATCTTAGAAGCGTTGTTCAGGAAGAAGTTGGTCGAAGACGCAGCGACACCTTCAACACAAGCAGCACCTACAACCATCTTTGTGGAAGAAGAACGCAGCATTACGGACATGAATGGACCAGCGTAAACGTCACCAGTCAATGCAGCAACGGTACCCGTGCCGTCAAAGTCAACACCAGTAGCGTTTACAACAGCACCACCAGCGGTCAGCGTAGCCGCGCCACCGATTACGTGACCCGCAGGCAGGTAACCCGTTGCAGCGAGAGCAGCTGTGTCGGTTGCGTTAGCAACACCACCAGCGGTCTGGCGCGTCACGGTGAAAGCGGCTGCGGTAGCGCGGCCAGCAACTTTACATACGGTGGAAGCCGCAGCTGGACCGACAGGGAGGCCGTAACCGGTGACGGTTGCGCCAACAGACTGCCAAGAGGAGTTGATCTTAACGCCAACGATGTCTTCAGCAGCGATCGCCTGGCCACCAGATACATTGTATACAGCAGCTTCAATGTCTGTTGCGCCGGAAACCGTCATCTTAACGAGGTTCTTTGCGCCAGCAGCATCAAGGTATGCGCTAACTTCAACTTCAGTAGCGGTACCAAGTGTGAAGGAACCACCGTACTTCATGCCAGCGTCCGTGGTGCCAGCAGCTGCGATGCTCAGGGAGATGCTGTTGTAAGCTTCACCAATGCCGAGGTCGCTTTTGTTCTTACCAACGCCGAATTCGACGCCCATGTCGATGGAACCGCCGAGGGTTACGTCTACTGCGCCAGCGGAGCCAGCAGCAGCTACTGCTGCGAGGCTAGAGCCTGCAATCAGGAACTTTTTCATTTTTTCTCTTCTCCATATGAACCAACCGGACGCACATCCAGGTGGATTCAACAATTTAGTTTTCGCCTCAGAAAGAGGACTTGTTCCCTCGCACAAGGGAAACTGCCCATACTCTCGCACAAGAGGTCCGGGCCGCTGCGTGCCTTCTATATTGAAGAACACCACGACTGCTTATTGTTCCCCCCGAGCAAGAATGTCTTGAACAATATTCTCTATTTTTGGGATAGGTCGCGGATTGTTGCGCGAAAAACACGAATCTCTCAGGGTAACTTCTTGTTTTTAGGCCAACTTGGGACAAATCAGGCAGCCGTGTGGCCAAGCCCTTCCCCCGCTGGATCTCATGCGAATTTTAAGCAATTTTGAGTCGCTGTCGATATAACGGCACCTGACTTGCGAGTGTCACGCCAACACTTTTCACTTTTGGGGTTTCCCATGTTTATACGACTCGCAATGGCATTATGCACCGCAACGGCCCTGTCGGCCTGTGGTAACGTCGATTACGGCCTGAAAAATACCAATCACCAGATCATCAAAGATCGCGTCGTCTGTCGGGGCGATAAGTACCCCACCGGCTTTCAGGCGGGTCATGTTGATCGCGCGACGCTTGAAGTGCTTAAAATGAAGTGTGACCTTCAGAAAGGGCACGGTAGTTATCCAATCGAAATCGTCATCTCGCACGACCCCAACATCCAGCCGTTCGAATACCGTGACGACTATAATGACGAAACCGGCGCGCTGCAGCATCAGATCTACGGTGTCTTCTGCCCAACCACCTGGGACTATAAAGTGAAGATCGACGGCCACGAAGTGGGCGGCAATACGCGGACGATTGGGGAGTGCAAATACAAGCACCTTGGCAGCCGGGAAATCAGTGACAAACACCACAACGGCAAGCCCGTAAATCCGTTCTAAGAACCCGTCTTTTTGAGAGAAGCGCTCGACCGCAAACGAGCGTTTTTCACGTCCATTTCATGGCGAAAATGAGCAACATGGCCATTTTCGCCTAAGCGTAGGGCGCAAAGATTCCGAAACGGCAGACGGGAATTCCGATTCGCTCGAGCGAACTACTATATTAATCCAATATATTCGTCTTTTTTCGGTACAAGTGTTACCCATTTGCCGAAGGGTTTAGGGTTAAGCGCCCTAAATTGTTATTTTGCCTCGATTTTGGCAAACTTCGAGGCGATGTGAGAGTGTACTGTTGCATGAACTCCAAGGGTTTGATCGCCACTGGATCAAAAATCCAAAATTTCTTGAGATCGCGGATTTTATGGTGTTATGGAGCACTACCGTTAAACTAAAAATGGGATCGGAAAATATGAAAACACTTATTGGCTCTGTTGTAGCCCTCTTCGCTTTCGCTGCAGTTGCTAACGCTTGCAACGTTATTACCTCTAACGGCAAAGCTGTTCGCTCTGCAATGGGTTGCGTTCTGACGTCTGACGGCGTGAACAACCTCGCTGAGTGCGAAGTTATGGCTGAAGGCCCAGGCAAGGGCTAAGTTCTAGAAATCTTGTCTGCAGACAAAATTTCAAAAAAAACGGGGATGCGGCGCAAGCCACATCCCCGTTTTGCTTTCCAGGCTCTCTGCCAATCAGCCGGCTGACGATGCCGCCGTCACTGAACCATGGCAATGCTTGAATTTCTTCCCTGAACCACAGGGACACGGATCGTTCCGCTTTGTGGTCTTCATCTGCGCTTCTGTCAGCTGGCCAGCGGGGGGCGACGCAGGGGCGGCACCTTGCTGCTGAGCCTGTGCCTGTGCCTGTGCCTGAGCTTGGGCTTGGGCTTGGGCCTGAGCTTGGGCCTGAGCTTGCGCCTGCTGCTGTTGCTGCTCTGGAGAACGCACTTCAAGGTTCGCCAGCACCACCACGACCGAATTGCGGTAGCGTTCCAGCATTCCATCAAACATCTCAAAACCATCACGGCGGTATTCCGCCAAGGGGTCGCGCTGACCAAAGGCGCGCAATGACACCCCTTCACGCAAGCGCATCATGTTCTGGATGTGCTCCCGCCACAGCTGATCGAGAACGCGCAGGGTGATTTGCCGCTCTGCCGCCCGCATGGTGTCCGGACCGATTTGTGCCGCCTTTGCCGCCATATGCTTGTCAAAGGCTTCCAGTGTCCGGTCGATGATCACTTCGTCATCAACGCCATCTTCCGCCGCCCATTTTTGGATCGGCAAGCCAGCGGGAACAAACGCCGCTGAAGCGCTCTCCAGACCTTCCAAGTCCCATTGCGCCGGATAGGATGACGGCGGGATATAGCGGCCAACCAAGTCCTCGGTTGCCTTCTCCCGCATATCTTCGAGCTTTTCGGTCAGGTCTTCTTCGTCCAGAACCTCGTCCCGCAACTCAGAATAAGCCTGTCGCTGATCGTTCAGAACATCATCGTAGCGGATCAGCTGCTTTCGAATGTCGAAGTTATAGCCCTCGCGCCGTTCCTGCGCCTTGGCGATGGCATTCGTGATCCACTGGTGCTCGATCGCCTCGTCATCACCAATGCCGAAGCGCTTGAGCCACGTATCCAGACCCTGGCCAAAAATCCGCATCAGATCGTCTTCGAGCGACACGTAGAAGCGTGACTTACCCGGATCGCCCTGACGCCCAGAACGACCCCGCAACTGGTTATCAACCCGGCGCGACTCCCCGCGCTCGGTTCCCAAGACGTAAAGCCCGCCAGCATCGACCACACGCTGCCGCGCCTGAGCGATTTCAGCTTTCAGCTGATCGGCAATCTTTTGATGTTCAGCCGGATCCCGGATCCCCTTGATCGCTTCGGTGTAGGCGAAGTCATAATTACCGCCCAACTGGATGTCTGTGCCTCGGCCAGCCATCGACGTGGCAATGGTAATAGCGCCCGGTGCGCCCGCTTGGGCAATGGTGAGGGCTTCGCGTTCGTGCTGCCGTGCGGAGAGGACTTGGTGCTCAATACCAGCCTCTTTAAGCACGGCGGAATACATTTCCGAGCTTTCAACCGTTGGCGTCCCCAGCAAGACGGGTTGGTCCTTGGCGTGTGCTTCTTTGATGTCCTCAACGATTGCCAGAACCTTTTGGTCCGCAAATCGATAGATGACGTCTTCCTTGTCTTCACGGATCATCGGCTGGTTGGTTGGAACCGCCGTCACGTACATGTTGTAAATGGCCTCGAATTCCGCAGCCTCGGTCAGCGCGGTTCCCGTCATGCCCGCAATCTTGCCGTACTGCCGGAAAAAGTTCTGGTAGGTGATTGTCGCGATCGTGGTGGATTCAGGCTTGATGGTCAGGCCTTCTTTCGCTTCCAGCGCCTGATGCGCGCCGTCGCCCATCCGGCGGCCCGGCTGCGCGCGACCTGTCAGCTCGTTAATCAGCACGATTTCGCCGCCCTGCACCATGTAGTGCTGGTCTTTGAAGAACAGGCGATGAGCGCGGAGCGACGCCATGATGTTGTGCAGCAGGCCAACGTTCTCGGGCTGGTAGAGTCCGCTGTCTTCGCCCAAAAGCCCGCGACGGCGCAGGATGATTTCCAGCTCTGGCACGCCTTCCTCAGAAAGCTGAATGTTCCGTGTCTTTTCGTCCACCGTATAGGCTTCTTCGGACAGCTCCTGCGCGATGATGTCCGTGGCGCGGAAGACGTTCGACACGTCAACCGCCGGACCAGACATGACCAAAGGCGTCCGCGCTTCGTCGATCAGGACAGAGTCAGCCTCATCAACAATCACGAAATTGAACCCGCGCTGCACCATTTCTGCGCGCGTCGGCTTCATCTGATCCCGCAGATGGTCAAACCCGACCTCGGCTGCCAAAGAATAAGTAACGTCCGCGCCATAGCCGCGACGCTTGGCGTTATCGACTTCGCCCGGGGTTAAAACGCCCCGGTCCAAACCCATGCCCGCCGTCACATACCCTGTGCTGAGACCCAAAGCCTTGTACAGCTTGCCCATGTCTGCGGAATCGCGCTGTACGAGGTATTCGTTCACCGTGATGATATGAACGCCTTTACCGGCCAAGGCGTTCAGGTACGCAGCGGCGGTTGCGGTCAGCGTTTTACCTTCACCGGTTTTCATCTCCGCCACACGACCTTCGTGCAGAACCATGGCGCCCATCAGCTGCACGTCGAACATCCGAAGGTTCAGCGCCCGCTTGCCCGCTTCTCGCGCCGCAGCAAAAGCCTCAACCAACAAGTCATCCAGCGTTTCGCCCTCGGCCAATCTTGCTTTGAATGCAGCGGTCTTGTCCTTGAGCGCGCTATCGCTCAGCGCCTCGTACTCAGCCTCAAGGGCATTGATGGCCTCAACCTTCGACTGAAGGCCGCGCAAGTACTTGGCATTAGCATTGCCGAAGACAGCTTTTGCGAAGCGCTGAAGCATGATGTCTGTCGTCCCAAAGAAATGTTTACGTGTTTAACTGGCTGTAGGTAGGCGTTGACGGCATCAAAGTCCATGACCCAGTGCAGTTTGAATCAATGCCGGAAGTGCCTGGTCCCCGTGAAGACCATAGATAGGCCCGCCGAATCCGCAGCGCCAATCACTTCGTCATCCCGCATGGAACCACCGGGTTGAACCACAGCGCTCACCCCTGCATCGATCAGCGCTTGGATGCCATCGGCAAAGGGGAAAAACGCATCAGAGGCTGCGACAGCGCCAGTGACGTCCAGCCCCGCTTCGCCGGCTTTCTTGATCGCCAGATGCGCGGCATCAACGCGGCTCATTTGCCCGGCACCAATGCCAAGCGTCGCCCCACCCGCGACCAGCACGATCGTGTTGGACTTCACGTGCTTGGCGACCCGCTGCGCGAAGGCGAGGTTGTTCAGCGTCGTTTGGTCAGGCTGGTTCGCGGTAACCGCCTTGAAGGCTTCAACCGATGCCTGCTCATCATCGCGGGATTGAACCAGCAATCCGCCGGCGATTGACTTGACCGTCAGCCCCTTGGCGCTTGGGTCCGGCATATCGCCCGTCAGCACCAATCGCAGGTTCGGTTTTTGCGCAAAAACGGCCCGCGCGGCATCGTCCGCGCCGGGGGCAATCACCACTTCCGTGAAAATTTCCGTAATCGCAGCAGCGACCGACCCATCGAGCACGCGGTTACACGCAACAATCCCGCCAAAGGCTGAGGTCTCATCGCACGCCAAAGCCCGGCGATACGCACCATAGAGATCATCGCCCAAAGCAACGCCGCAGGGGTTGGCGTGCTTGATGATTGCGACGGCAGGATCGTCAAACTCCGACACCAACTCAAAAGCAGCATCGGCGTCATTGAGGTTGTTATAAGACAGCGGCTTGCCCTGCAGCAGCTCGCCGGTTGCGATGCCCGGGCGCTGGTCAGCGGTCAGGTAGAGAGCAGCGCTCTGATGCGGGTTTTCGCCGTAGCGCAGTTCCAGCGCCTTCGCACCGGCAAAGCTCAGCTCTTCGGCAAAGGCCGCTTCGCCGTCAAGCGCCTGCAGCCACCGACTGATCTGGGCGTCATAGCGCGCCGTATGGGCAAAGGCTTTCGCCGCGAACCCGCGACGGGTATCGGCGTCCAACCCATCCGCTTCGATCAGCGCAATCACGCGGTCATAGTCGCTCGGATCAACAACCGGCAGCACAGAGGCATGGTTTTTCGCACAAGCACGGACCATGGCCGGACCGCCAATGTCGATGTTTTCGATGCACGTCGCAAAGTCTGCGCCGCCCGCCAGTGTCGAGGCAAAGGGGTAGAGGTTCACCACCAGCACGCCGAAGGGCTCGATTTCCTGCTCGCCCAACGTCTGCATGTGCGCCGGGTTCGCCTGATCAGCCAACAGGCCGCCGTGGACCTTGGGGTGCAGCGTCTTGACCCGCCCCCCCATGATTTCAGGAAAGCCGGTCACGTCAGCGACTTTTGTGACGGCCAAACCTTCGTCCGCCAACAGCGACGCCGTCCCCCCCGTGGAAACCAGCTCAAAACCCATTTGGGCGAGAGATCGGGCAAAAGGGACGAGGCCGGCTTTGTCAGAAACAGAAAGAAGGGCGCGCTTGTGTGGTGTGGTCACGTGTCGATATCCAAAGAGTCATTCAGTTGCGCCCCTTAATGACACTTAGGCGACTTTGAATCGAGCCGCGAAAAATCCGTCCACGCCCCCGCTCTCTGCATAGTAGCTGGGGAGGATGCGCATCGTGCCGTCTTCATTCAACGCTTCGGGGATGGCCTCAAGGTCGGCTGCAACGAAGGGGTCAAGGCTAACGTTGTCCCGCCGCGCGAGCAGGGCTGCGGCCTGGGCCTCGCCTTCTTCTTGCTCCAGCGAGCATACGATGTAGAGCAACGTGCCGCCCGGCTTCACCAGCTCGACCGCTTTATCCAACATTTTTGCCTGGCTCCGAGCGTGCTCCAACAGCGTTGTTGGTGACCGCAGCCACGGCGCTTCTGGGTTTTTACGAAAGGTACCAGAGGCACTGCAGGGGGCATCAAGAACGACCAGATCCACCGGCTTGTGGCTGTACTTCAAGACATCAATCTTCTTGACCGCTGCTTTAAGGCCCGTGCGCTCAAGGTTCTGATTGACCCGCTCAAGCCGATGGCCGCTGTTATCGACGGAGACGACATCCGCCCCGGCGTGCGCCAATTGCAGTGTTTTACCGCCGGGCGCAGAGCAAAGGTCGATGGCCGTCTTGCCGGTCAACTCGCCCAAGGCCGCGATGGGAAGGTGCGCGCCCAAATCCTGCACCCACCATTTGCCCGCTTGCCCAATGTCGCTGTCTTGAAACGCGGGAAAGCCGTCTGTGAAGCGAAATTGACCCGTGGGCAAAGCCTGCGCGTCCGAGGGTGGTGCCGTCGGCGCGCTGACCAGGCACACATCAACCGGCGCCTCTTGCCGTGCCAGAACGTCAAAGCGAGCGACATTGTCCTCACCCCATTGCTTGCGCCACCGATCCGCCAACCAATGCGGAAGCGCTGGCTGCTGCGAGAGGATCTCCATAAAGCTCTCCCGCTCCCGATCTGCACGACGCAAAACGGCATTGACCATGCCCCGGTAGCGCTGTGTAGACCGCGTGCCGAGCAGGTTCACTGTCGAAGAGACCGCCGCATGGGGCGGCGTTTCCAACAGCAAAAGGTCGGTAAAGCCCAACCGGATCACGGCCTGAATAAACGGCGGAACGCCCGTCCGGCCCTTGTCCAAAACTTCGGTCATCAGGTGCAACAAAGGCCCATGATGGCGCATTGCCGTGCGAACCAAGCGCCACGCAAAGCCACGGTCGCGCGGTGAAAGTCCTTTGGCTTGCCGGTTAAAAGCCTCGTCCAAAGACAACCCTTCTGCTGGCACAGCTTCAAGCGTGCGGGCTGCCGCCAGACGGGCATAATCGACCCGGCTGGCCTGTGGGGGACGTGCGCCCTTTTGGGGTCTTTTACCTTGCGCCAAGAAACACTACTTTCACTCTATGAGTTCAAAATTCAAAAAATCAGCGGTTCAGACCGCATCAATCCCGCAACCCGCCGCGCCCTTATCGGGTGATACGGGCGACATGCGGCCCGTCCATGAAGTGTTTAAAGGCCTCGCCGCAGCACGCCAACCCGAAGATGGCGGACCTGATGGGCAGGAGCCAACGACATTTGGCGATTGGCAATACAAAGGCCGCTGCATCGATTTTTAGGCTTTCGCTGCACCCGCACCGGTTATGCCTTCGCTGCACCCGCACCGGATGACTTAGGCGCGTCAGGGTCCAAAGGCCAGCGCGGACGCGGTGCGACATCCAGCTGCGCAAACCATGCCTCGGGCTGACCCAGCGCCAATCGCTCCGCACCCGCCCACGCGATCATTGCGCCGTTGTCCGTGCAAAGCGACAGCGGCGGCACCACAACTTTCAAGCCCAATTCCTCGCCAAGACCCAGCAGCTCAGCGCTCAATACTTGATTGGCAGCCACACCGCCGGCAACCACCAACGCGCTCAGAGGGTCATCAATGCTCTGCGCTGCACGGCGGGTTCGATCAATCAGCGACTGAAACGCGACCCGTTGGAAGCTGGCGGCGATGTCTTCTGGACGATGGCCCTGATCCCCCTCGATGGCCCGTCGAACGGCTGTCTTTAACCCTGAAAAAGAAAAATCCGTGCCGGGGCGCCCTTTGAACGGGATTGGCAGGGGAACGGCTCGGTCATCTCCGCGCCGCGCCAAACCCTCGACCGCTGGACCGCCCGGCATCTCCAGCCCCATCATCTTTGCGGTTTTGTCAAAGGCCTCGCCAATCGCATCGTCGATGGTTGTCCCGATGCGCTGGTAATCACCCACGCCGCGCACCAACACCGTCTGGCAGTGGCCCCCACTGACCAGCAGCAGCAGAAATGGGAAAGGAACATCGTCAACCAAGCGCGGGGTCAGTGCATGTCCTTCAAGATGGTTAATGGCCAAAAACGGCTTTTCAGCGCCCAAGGCCAGCGCCTTGGCGTAACTGGCCCCGACGATCACGCCACCGATCAAACCCGGCCCGGTTGTCGCAGAAATCCCGTCCAGATCCGCAATCGAGACCCCGGCTTCGGCCAATGCTTGATCAACAACGGGATCGATTTTCTCGACATGGGCCCGCGCCGCGACTTCAGGCACAACGCCACCGTACTTGCGCACGGCGTCCCATTGGCTGAAAACAACATTGGACAAAATGCGTTTTCCAACCGGGCGCGCCGCGTCCACAACGGCCGCAGCGGTTTCATCACAAGAAGACTCGATGCCTAGAACCAACATAAGCCCTGCTTGGCGCAACCACCCAAGCGCCGTCAACCGTGCAAGCACAGCGCGGCCATTGGTGCTGATGTGCGCAGATCGGCTTGATCCGGCGGCATCACCCTATGCATCCATCCTTGCGCAGCGCGGTTTTACCGTTTTGACCGCAGATTTATTCACTCAAAGCGTCATCCAAACACCAAGGCCCGAGGGCACGCCCCTCAAGGACCGACTTGCCATCGTCCCCAGTCCACGCGCCGCGAACGCTTTGGCGCGACAATCGTGGTTTGCGGAGGTTCAATCGTCATTGCGCGCCGTCACGCCCGGCGCAGAAACCACGCGCCGCTTGCAGGAACTTGGCGTTCAGCCGGTTTGGTCCGCCAAGGGCGGATTTCTCCGCGAAGATCTCCCCGCCAGCCTGCGCGCCCGTCCGAAGTTGTATTTGGGCAATGCCGCACTCAAACCCGCCGAGCGCAGCGCGGCGCTTCGCCCCGACCAAGGCGACGTCTTTTTACCAATCTACCGGCGAGAACTGAGCCATCGCTGTCCGTGGTCCTTACAAACAGCCCGCCTGATTACGCAGGCTCCAGCGTTGACCGTGGTGGCTCTTTCACCGACACAGCGCGCCGGATTCGAGGCCGTCATGACGAAATTGGGGTCTCATCGCCCAAAAGACCTGAGGCTCATTTGCCTAACAAACCGCATAAGAGCCCCATTTTCGGCGAATTTTTGGACTGAAATAGCGTGTCCACCGCATGCCAACCGTGCATCGATGATTCAATTTTTGAATTTCCTTGCCTTTTGATAGCAATTTATAAAGAATTTTATATATATTATGGTGTGCTGTAGGCCTTTGGGCATTCCTTCACCTGTTCTTGGCTTGTGAAGGAGCCAGCGGTAGTTTGTATCAGAGCCTGCTCTTTGCGAACGCATTACACCGAACCTGAGAGGGTTTGACCCCACCACTCGCCTTTTTGCCTCGCTTACAAAGAAACACCAGCGCGCTACAAATCGTTAAGGAACCAATCAAATGGTCGAGAACAACACCGAAGCAACGATCATCGACGCCGATGCGGAAGATGTCACCGAAGCTTCAGCAAAGAAACCAATGAACCTTTCGCTGATCGTTGCCGTTCTGGCTTTGGTCGTGAGTGCGATCGCGTTGATCTTCGTGATCCGCGAAAGCAGCGACATGAACGCCAGCTCAAGCCAAGGGACGTTCGACAGCATCGAAGCCCGCTTGCAAGCCATCGAAGCCGCACCAGCGAGCGCGAGCGGTGACACGTCTTTGCTCGAGGCTGAATTGGCTGCTGTGAAATCCGACATTGAACAAGTGGAAGCAGACCTTGCTGCCACCGTAACCGCCCTCAATGGTGAATTGGACCGCGTGAGCGCCAGCGTTGAAAGTCAGGCTCCTGCCGCCGCTGCCGTCGCATCTGCGCCCGTTGCGCTGAGCGCGAGCGGCCTGTCCGCAGCTGCGGGCGAGACCCTCGACGCCCTTGATAACAAAGTCGCTGCTTTGGCCGAGACGATGGATGGCTCTTTAGCGCGAATCAGCGAGTTGTCGGCTGACATGGCCAACGGCGAGTCCGTCGTTTCCGCTCTCTCTGAACGATTGAATATGGCAGAGGGCACGCTCGAAGCGCTACCCAACCAACTCAGCGATCAATTCGGCCTTGCCATCGATGAGGTGAAGCAGAATTCCGCCAGCCAACTCGCAGGATTGAAGACCTCACTCGATGAAAGCATGAATGCGCTGTCGGATCTTTCCAGCCAAACCGATCAAGCCCTCGCAGAAACCCGCGCCACCATTGCCGCGCAAGTTCAAGAGTCAGCCGCAGGGCTGAGCGAGCGCTTGGCCGGGGTTCAGTCTGCGGTGGGTGAACAAGTGATGTCGCTGTCAACGACGTTGGACGAAGCCAAAGCCGCCACAGCCGATCAGCTGGCCGCCGTCGGCGCTACGATGAGTGGCCTCAACGATGAATTCGTTGCGATGAAAGAGGTCTCCGTCGAAACCTCAACCAAAGTGTTGGCCGTTAACCAGTTGCGCGACGCCTTGGCGTCATCGGCACCTGTGCGCCCTCACATGACCTCGCTTTCGGCGCTGAACCCAACCGAAGACGCCCTGTTGGGTGTGTTGGCGACCGTTGATACAATCGCCGATGATCGAGTGCCAACGCAGAAGATTTTGGTCGAAACCATTGCGGCACTAAGCCCCAAACTGGTGAACGAAACGCGCATCAACTCGGCAGATGGTCGAGGCGGCAAGATCCTCGCGCGTCTTGGCAGTCTGGTGACCGTTGAGCGGATTGAAGACATCGAAACCATTCCGGGCATCGAGGGCAACATGGCCCGCGCCGCTGCGCGCGTGGCAGAAGGCGACTTCGAAGCGGCTCTGACTGAACTGCAGGATGACAGCCTCGACGTCGAGCTTTCTGACGAGACCCAAGCCCGCTTCGACGGTCTGGTCACCGACATGGGCAACCGCGCCACCTATGAAGAACAACGCCGCTTGCTGGGTGATTGGGTCACAACGACCCTGAATTCCGCTCGCGCTACGGCGTCCAACTAACCGGCTGGGAAGCCTCATCGGGAGACGACACTATGGTCCGCTTCATCCTGTTTGCTACCCTTATCGCTGTGTCGGTATTGGTCGCCTACGTCTTCAGTCAGAACCCTGACTGGAACGCCGCTTTCGAGGTCTTCGGCTATCGGCTGAAATTGCACCTCGGGTTTCTTTTCTTTGGTTTGGTTCTGCTGCTGTGGCTCTTTGGTTGGCTATACTTTGGCGTCCGCCGCACGTTGGCGATGCCCGCAGAAATGGCCAAGAACGCGCGTATTTCTCGACAAAATCGGGGGTATAAAGCGCTGACACAGGGTCTGGTTGCCTTGGCTGCCGGTGACCCGGACGAGGCAGACAAGCAAGCCCGTCGCGCCAACAAACTGCTCGAAGAAACCCCAGCGACCCTGTTGCTGACCGCTCAAGCGGCACAGCTCAATGGCGACGAAGAATCGGCTGCTGTGTACTTCGAGGAAATGACCAAGAACGACGACACAGCCTTCCTCGGCCTGCGCGGCAAGATCATGCAAGCCTTGGCGCAGGGCGACCGCAAGGAAGTTCAGCTGTTGCTCGAACGCGCCCGCAAAATCAAACCCAATGCGCCTTGGATTCTCGAAACTGAGTATGAAATGGGCATGCAGACCGGTCAGCTCGAAGGGGCGCAACGTGCCGTCAAGCGACTGGCCAGCCGCCGCCTGTTACCCTCCTCCGTTGCGAAACAGCGCTTGGCGCTGACCGAGGCTGATTTGGCATTTCAGGCCGCGGAAAAGGGCGCTTGGCGTCAAGCTGTTGATCATGCCCAGCGTGCGATCTCAGACGAGCCAACGCTGCTGCCCGCCCGCTCCCTCGCCGCGCGTGCGCACTTGGAGCTGGGCCACCTGCGCAAAGCCAAAGAACACGCGGTGGAAGCATGGCGTCTTCGTCCCACTGCTGGCGCTGCGACAACCTACCTTCGTGCTTGCAAGCCACGGGACATCGCCGCAAAGCGTGTGGCGATTGCTGAGTTGATCCAAGCCAACCCCAACGCCCTGTTCAGCCAATATCTCAGAGCCGAGGCCGCCATTGAAAGCGCCGACGTTGCCATTGCCCAAGAAGCGGTTGGCGATCTGCCTGAAACGTCGGCTGCGGTTGGGATCAACGCGCTCAAGCTGCGGATGGAAGACCTGAAATCAGGGGGAGAAGACCGTACGCCGTCGCCGTTGGACGGTCACAGCCTGCCGGTTGAACCGCAAGTTTGCTCGAATTGCGGAACCGAGCACACACGCTGGCGTGCTGTCTGTACCGACTGCGGGACGAGCGGCAACATCGGCCTGCCAACCCGTGCGGCCCAAGCGCCAAAAATGCTGCCGCCAGCCTGAGCCGAAACCCAACTTTGTCCTTAACCAAAGGGCCAGCCAACACCTGTTTGGCTGGCCCTTTTGCTTGTGCGCCTACGAGCTCGACTGATCGGCCAAAGAAACGCATGCCAGTGAAAGCGCGCTGTGAACCGCATCCTCCACCCCTGCGCCGGCTTCATATTCCTCAATCAATCGCAGCAAGGCACGGCGAAGCATGGGGGCAGGCAAAGCGCGCTTGGCCCTAACCGACGCTGTGATTTCACAACTGACCACCGTGCTGGCGTGGCCATCGCACAGATCAAACGACCAGGGACCATGACGGTTAAAGGGGGGAAAGGCCGAGGTGTCGCAGACTTTGGCCTGCAGCACGCCAGAGGGCAGCGCAGCCTGCACCGCCTGCTGTTGAAACTGAGCCGTGGCACAAGCGGGAAACAGAACCGCGGCCGCAGCCAATCTAAAAACGAGATACACAATAGAAACCCTAAACCGAAGCGAGTTCGTCTGCGTATCCACTTTTTCAGTTGTTTTGAACTATTATTACCTTATGCGACCCATGAACGATTGGAAGCGCATAACATATCTAAAAAGGCACATTTATCTGGCTTTTAAAAACCTTCGCGCGATTTTTTAGTCAGAGACTGACAATCAGCCGAAGCTTATCAAGTGCCGTTTCATGGTTTTCGCGATAGGCGATCGTGCCGCGAAAACGACCTTTTCGGTCAATCAGGATCACCGAAGCGGTGTGGTCAACGGTGTAATCCCCATCATCCAGCGGCACCTTGCTCACGTGGATTCCCCACGCTTTGGCCAGCGCGCTGATCCCCTCCGCATCGCCCGTGATGCCCCGAATGTTGTCGGCAAAGGGTGAGATATAGGACGCAAGGACTTCTGGCGTATCGCGCTCGGGATCAACGCTGATGAAAAACGCTTGGAGGTCACGCCGTCCCCCGCCCATTTCATCCATCAGCGTGGACACTTCATACAACGAAACAGGGCAGACTTCCGGGCATTGGGTGAAGCCAAAGAACAAAGCCGTTGGACGCCCTGCAAAGGCTGCTTGCGTGATGGGTTCGCCCGTGGCCTCGATTAGGTTAAAGGGCGCGCCCAACGTGGGCGCTCCGTCGTTCTGAACCTGCTGGCGCTGCTGGAACACCGCCCAAATCATCGCAAGCGCGAGCAATGCCGCAACCGCGACACCGGCCCAGAGGGCATAGCGCAACACGCTCAATGCTTGTGTCCTTCTGCTTCTGGCTCATGCCCGTCTCGCATTGCGGCGCGATCCATACTGTCGCGCATGGACAGCACCTCGAACGTCACGTCCTTTGAGCCTGCGCGTTCAAAAGTCAGCGTTGCTGAAAACGGCTCATCGACAACATGGGGCTGGTTGAGCTGCATGAACATCAGGTGAAAACCACCCGGGGCCAAGTGCAGGGTTTCGCCCGCAGCAATAACCAAGCCTTCCGCGACAGGCCGCATGATCATCACGTCGTCCTGCATCGTCATCATGTGGACTTCGGCTGTTCCAGAATGCTCCGACGCTACGGCGAGCAGTCGGTCGTCATGGGGGCCATGATTGGTGATGGTCAAATAGCCGCCCCCAACGCGGGCGGTCGGTGTGGTTACACGGCTCCAAGCCTGATCGATCATCAATCCTTTGGCATGCGCCGCATCTTGCGCGTGCGCCAAGGTTGAAACAGTCAGCAATGGGCTCAGCGCCAAGGCAGTCAAAAGCTTTTTCATCGGGTATTCCTAAAGTCAAAATGGATGTTTTGAGGGGTTTAGGAACCCACCGGCGGCGCTCTGGGACCAAGGGTACTGCGCAGCCCCCCACCCAAGCAGACAGCCAACGCGTCAGCCCACGGCGCCAAGGTTGCGAGGGTTCGCACGGTCGCTTGGCTGGCAGCAAACGCCGGCTGAGCAAATGCTAGGTCGCCGCACAGCACGCAGCCCGACAAACCGTCACCCGTCGCGCCTTGACTGGCACTCAAGCAATAGCTCGGGCGGTCCAAGCTCGGCTCAGCGAAAATCTGTTCCGCTTGGGCCAGCGACAGGCACAGCGCCGCAAGCCCATATAGCAGCAGCATCGCCAAGCGCACTTGTTTATCGCGGAACACCGTCATCATCAGCCGTCAATGTAAGTTTGAACGCCCAGCGTCAATGCCCACCGCTGATCAAATCTGGATGACCAGCCCCTTATCTGGGTCAACCCAACCCAGCTCGACGCTCTGTGCCCCCACGGAAAAAGGGCCCGTCACTTCGCTGTGACGCGCCCTTTTCCCGCATGCACCGAACCAAGCTGCGTCAACAGCCGGTCCGTTTTTGGAGAAACTTAGCCCTTAGAAGGAGAGCGTCGCGCCAACGGCGCCGCCTTCGTCAGCAACATCATAACCGGCGTAAAGGTTCAAACCACCCAAGCCGTAAGAGACCTCGAAGGATGTTTTCATATCCTGATCCAGCCCCAGTGAGATGCCCACGCCGTTTAAAGACGTTGTCCCGGCAATCGAGTACACGATCCCTGACTTTTGGTGGTCTTCGTTACCCGTGGCACCGAATTCTGCATCGACGGCGAAACCGTTTGTCGCCATGGATGCGGCAAGGCCCCAGTCGTTGTTCGAATCTGCAGCAAAGCCAACATTCAGCCCGCCCATTTCGTAACCAAAGCCCAAATCCCAGGTATCCACGGCAATCAAGTCACCGGTCCCGACTTTCAGGTCAAAGGCTGCAATCAAGCCGCCAAAATTAACGGATGCACCGGCCAGCAGCTCTAGCTCAGCGATGGCTGCCGTTGGCGCCAGATCGACAGCAACGAACGGGTTTGCACCCAACAAGCCAATGCTTTCGCCAATCGCAACCAGACCGTCAGCGCTTATGTCTGCCTGATCACCTGCGCCAGCAATCGCTGCCACGGCACCGCCGTAGTCACTGGTTTGCAGCGACAAACGACCAAAGCCGCCCTCAATAAAAATCGAAGCATCGCTGGCGGTCATAACCTTGGATGCGTTGTCGAGGTAGAAAACCGCTTCCGATGAGTTCAAGCCTTCGATACAGGCCGCACCAACAACCATTTTGGTCGTCGAGGACGCCATTTGCACTTCCATGAATGGACCAGCGTAGATCAAAGCGTCAGTGACAGTATCCGTTGTCACCGTGCCGCCGCCGTCAAGATCCACGGCACCCTTAACCAGATAGTGGTAACGGGTGATCGACGCTGCCGCGCCCGCCGGGTTGGTGAAACTGGCTGCTGCGTTCGTGGTTTGCGTGATGGATGCCGTAGCACCGCGGGTGGTCGTCAAGCTACCACCAACCGAAGGCGTCGCTGAGCCAGCGCCACCAGTTGCAATCGTTGTCGTGTCAACCCGAGCGAACTGACCAACGGCCAGGTAACTACCCGTAACGGCGTCTGCTTCGCTCTTATTTGTGCTGTTCAGTGGTCCAGCAAACAGTCCTGAAGGCGCTGTGCCGCGTCCTGCGAGCTTACAAATGTTAGATGAAACAAAGCTTGGAGCGATGCTCAGGACGTAATCGGTCCGGGTATCGCCAACAGACCGCCAAGACGAGTTGATCTTGACGCCCACAAGGTCCGCAGCCGCAACAGCACCGCCGCCAGACACGTTGTAGACAGCGGCCATAATATCGCTCGCCCCTTCAACAGTGGCCTTGCCAAGGTACATCTTGGTGCCCTCGACATACGGATTGAACTTGATCGACGCTGTCGTGCCGAGCGAGAACGATCCGCCGTACTTCATGCCGGCGTCCGTTGTGCCGCCCATGCCGAAAGACAGCGTGAAACGGTTGAAGGACTCTGAGAACGTCAGCTTGCCGCTATTTTTGTTAATGCCAAATTCGACGCCCATATCGATGGAACCGCCGAGTGTGATGTCTACAGCGCTAGAAATATTAGCAACCGTGAGACCTGCGAGACATGATCCCGCGAGTAAGTGGTACTTCATAATCATTTCTCCAAAAATGGCCGGTCAATTTCAAAAAACTCAACCGGATGCGCTGATATGGTGCGCTTCAAATTCAAATGCATTTGCCTTTTACAAAATGATTATGCCTTATTTCAATAGGTTACAGAGTGTTTTTACAGTAATGTTGCAGCCGTGCATCACTATTTATGCGTTTCCCCCGGTTTTGTTGGCTCGATAATGTTCCAGATCTTGCCAATTCTGCGACCAAGGGCGCTTGATTTTGGGTGTTTTGAGAAAAAAACGGCGCGCTCCCAAGACCAAAGCAGCATCACCGACCCCAATTTTGAGCACGCGCACCAAGACTTGCCGCCAAAACGCTGGCCTGAGCCATCCGCGCTTTCGCTTTCATTTACGCGGGCCTCTCCGGTAAAGGTTATCAATGTCAGGATCTGCGATGAGTTATGTACAGCACGCCCGAGCGATGCTTGTTTTAGGCGTTCCGCTGGTGGGCAGCCAATTGGCCCATGCGATCATCGGGCTCACCGACACCGTTATGTTGGGCTGGTACAGCATCGAAGCTTTGGCGGCTGGGGTTCTGGGGACGTCGTTCTTCTTCACTCTTTTTGTGGTCGGCAGCGGTTTTTCTTTGGCGGTGATGCCGATGGTTGCTTCGGCAGCCAGTGCCAACGACCCGACGCAGATCCGCCGCGTGACCCGAATGGGGCTTTGGCTCTCTGCCTTGGCTGGGGCCGTCATCATGCCCATTTTTTGGTGGTCGGAAACCTTGCTGCGTGTGCTGGGCCAAGAACCAGAGATTGCCACGCTTGCGCAAACCTACCTGCGCATCGCGGGCTGGAGCATCTTTCCCGCGCTCTTGGTCAAAGTGCTTCAGAGCTATCTCGCAGCCCAAGAGCGGGCGTCGGTGATTTTCTGGATCACCGTCCTCGGCGGGGCGGGCAATGCCTTGGCAAACTGGGTTCTGATTTTTGGCAAGTGGGGATTTCCTGAACTGGGCATCGCTGGCGCCGGGATTGCGACACTGTTGAACCAAAGCCTAATGCTGGTGGGTTTGTGCCTCTACATTGTGCGCAGCTTTCCTGAACACGCGCTGTTTCAACGGCTGTGGCGTCCAGATTGGGAGGCGGCTCGCGCAGTCTATCGCCTTGGGTGGCCCATTGGCCTTACCCATTTGGCTGAAAGTGGTCTCTTTACCGCAACGGCAATTATGGTTGGATGGATTGGCACCCTTCAACTCGCAGCCCACGGCATCGCCATGCAGATTACGTCAACCATGTTCATGGTCCATCTGGGTCTCAGCCAGGCCGCAACGGTGCGCGCCGGGCGAGCCTTTGGCGCGCGGGACTTGGCCGGCTTGCGTCGCGGTGGGGTGGTCGCTTTTGCGATGTCACTGACAATGATTGTCTTCACCATGACGCTGTTTCTGGTGTTTCCGGACCTCTTGGTGGGGCTGTTTCTTGACCCGTCCGAGGTTAACCGAACAGCCATCATCCAAATCGGGGTTGGCCTCATGGCCGTAGCGGCGCTGTTTCAGTTCGCTGACGGCACTCAAGTTATGGCCATGGGCCTGCTCCGCGGCGTTCAGGACACAAAGGTTCCGATGGTCATGGCGGCAGTAAGCTATTGGGCCATTGGGTTGCCAGCCGGTTACGTGCTGGGCTTTTGGACACCGCTTGCCGAAATTGGTGTTTGGCTTGGTCTGGTCTTTGGTCTGTTTTGCGCCTCAGCGCTCTTGATTTATCGCTTTAGCTTCCAGCAAAACTGGCTGGATAAGCTGCATAACCACAAAGCCTAGCGCAACGCGCGCGCAAGATCTGTGGAGCCCCCCCCCGCGGCGCTGAGCCTCTCAGGCGTCCCCGCATTTCTTAATTGCTATGCACTTCACTTAAAGCGTTTAACCTAAAAATTGTTTGGGCCTAGCGACGGCGCTGGCTATTGTCCGTTCCAATCATCGACAACCGGTTGGCAAGGGGAATGCATCTTGGATCCAGTTTACAAGCAGTTTGAAGAGGCCTCGAGGGAAATCGGGATCGGAATGGACAACATTGAGCTTGGCGTTGGTGCTTATGGTGTGAGTGTGCAGGCCAAAGATACGAGCCAACCGATCGGAATCTCTATCCCCAAGGATGTTCTCCTCCCCGGCGCTCAGGTGGACTACGGCACCAATAAAGTGAAGGAAGATGTCGAGATTTCCGATCAGCTTCGGGAATACTGGAATTTTTACCTCGGCCTCAGCCTGGGCGAACGCGCAATACAGCGGCGACAAGACGTGGAAAACGCCATTGCGAAGGAAGGGCTGGAGGCATGGATGCAAGAAGAGAACATCTCAGCGTTGCAGGCCTTTTTAAAGGTAAGAGGCTCTGAAATCGAAATACGCCGATACTTAGCCGGAGCCCGGACCTTTGCGCACGCCGAATTAGGCCCAGTCCATATGCCCTATCTCGACTTCGTGAATCATAAAGACGCATCACGGGGTTTTAAGGTGGGAGACAGCGGGATGTGGATTACCGGTGAGACCGACACCAAAGAGGTCTTCGTTTCCTACGGGCGTAAAGACCCGCTGATGCTGTTAGACCGCTATGGATTTGTGACGACCGCCAATTATTTGTTTTCCACCAAAAGCCAAATCGCGCTGCCCAGTTTAGATTGCAAAATTACAGTTGGTCGTAATATGACCAGGACCAATTACGTAGACGGTGTGCGGGCTGGCCCCAAAATAGAAAAGATAGGGAACAGGATTGACGTTTCTTTTTGCATGCTGGCGGCCCGAAACGCGCCGATGGCGGCGAAAAAGTCGTGGCAATTGGCGCTTGATCACGCGACAAATTTAACCGCCAAAGAAAAGCAAAGCATGAATCAATTTCGCAGTGTGATCGTTAATCGAAACTTCAACCTGCTATGGCAAATTTATCGTCGTTCAGAGGAAATCCAAGACGAAGGATTACGCTCGGTCATGATGGACGCAGCGGCTCAGAGCATCAGGCTAGTAAAGTAGCTCACCGGGGCAGACGGGGCCGATCCTGTTTTGAGCAAGAGCCTAGCCCTAGCCCCATCCCGCATTTTTGCGTCGCTCCAGGGCGTCAGCGGACCAGACTTCTGCGGGTTCGTAGTTCTGATCAAACGCCGGCACCGATGGCGGAATATCAATCCAAGGAACCTTGGCCTCGACCCATAAATGCGCGCCGACCGTGATCGAACCCAGATCATCGAGCGTTCCGCCCTTTACAAGGGAAAGTTTTTCGTTCCCGCCGTACTGGCTGTAGAGCGCTGACTGACAGGTCGAGCAGCGGAACAGTTGATGCCCACCGCCCGTTGTTGAAGGCCCATCGACCCGCTCAATTTTACCGCTGATCGGCTCAAAATGCGCGGTCTCGATAAAGACATGCGTCACAAAGGCGGTCCCGGTTTGGCGCTTGCACTGGCTGCAATGACACAGGTGGGTAAACATCGGGTCTTTGGTCAGTTTGTAGCGCGTGCCCCCGCAGGAACACTGCCCCGTTCTCTCGCTCATGGTTTCTTTTCCTCTTCCATGCCCTTGAACGTTGATCGAGTGGCATAGCCCTCACAAGCGGAAACTGCGCGATACCACCAAAAGAAGGCGCGCCAGCCGCTCAAAAGCGGTCCAAGTCTTCGGCAATCGTGACATGCCCCGCATAGCGACTTGCGATCTTAGCGGTATAGGCGGGCTTGGCTTCTGCGTTCAACGAATCAAAGCCGATGTGAACCGCAACAACATGCTCAACCCCCGTCTGACGGGCCATTTCACCCAGTTGTTCGGCGGTCAGGTGATGAGCCTCCATATGATGCCGCATGGCCGCCAGTCGTGCGTTCGGGGCATCGGGATTGCGGGCGACCATGCGCTCCATCACGATTTCAATGTCGATCAATTCACCCACCAAGAGCTGCGCGCCAGAGGCGAATTCGACCAAGCCCTGACATGGCCCCGTATCGCCGGTAAAAACGATGGACCGATCCGGCGCGTCAAAGCGCAGCGACAGGGACAGCGGCCCGTCTTGCCCAAACTCTTCCTCTGGCCGGTAGTGGGTGTTCTCGCAACAGCTGATCTGAATACGCCCAATGGTGAACACATCCTTGGGCGTGATTTCGTGGACAGCAACAAAATCTCGCGGATGGGTCAGCGACCCCCCTTTGGTGCCAAATCCCGTTGCGTGCGGGACATCGCACGCGGTCAGTAGCCCCTCAATGATCTGTTGCGTGCCCGGTGGGCCATAGATGTGGAGCGTCTGCTGGCGATGCAGCATCATGTTAAGCCCCAAGCCAGCAAACAGACTGCCGATGTGGTCAAAGTGGTGATGACTGAGAATAATATGGTGCACGTTCTGCAAATCGATCCCGGCACGCTTGAGCTGCTGAAACGCGCCCTCGCCGCAGTCCACCAGAATGGTGTCGTCGCCTGAAACAACCGCATGCGCGGGCGGCGATCTGTGAAGCTTGGGGACGGGACCGCCCGCTGTTCCCAGCGCGATAAATGTCGTTGTTTCCGTCATCTTTCCCTCCCGTTTTGCCGGTCAAAAGTCACCTTCAACCCTGAGCCTGCGAATCCGTGTTTGCTGCATCCAACATGCGGTTCAGCAACTCAATCAGCGTTGCTGTTTCTTCGTCGGTCAGCGCTTGATCGATCTGGCTGAAATACGCGGCGACGCGAGGCATCGCGTCCGCAACCGCCTGCTCCCCTTCTTCAGTCAGCTTGAAGATTTTAGCGCGCCCATCTTTTTCGCTGGTCGTGGAACGCACCATCTCGGCCCGCTGCAAGCTCGCAAGAATTCGACTCGTTTGCGCCTGATCGCCGCCGGTATAGTCCACCAGACGTTTTTGCCGAGACGCGCCAAAGGCATAGAGACCCGACACCACGCGCCATTCGACGATGTTAAAGCGCGTGATCGACGCAAACTCCTCAGCCGTATTACGCGCCAGCAGCGTGCTCATTCTATGCATAATTTTAACAAGGAAACCGGAGCTTTTAGGCAGAGTTTCGCTGTCGATGTCTTGGAACTTCATTTTATGGCCTGTGCGACGAACATTGACTCGCTTTTATCATGACTATACATATATGTGAAAACATATAACAATCGAGTTCGAGTATTTAGTGATGACATTAGAACTTTACTACCTCGAAGAAACAGACTCGATATGCTCAAACCGAGTGATTGTTACGCTGTCGGAAAAGGGAATCACGGACTGGATCCCGCACAAGATGCTGCTTGTGAAGCGCGACCAATTCAAGCCGGACTACCTCAAGCTCAATCCCCAAGGCGTTGTGCCAACATTGATCCATGACGGCAGGCCTATTCGTGAATCGTCGCTGATCTGTGACTACATCGATGACCTCCACCCCAGCCCAGCGCTCAAGCCAGCCGACATGGTTGATCGCAACCGAATGAGGGAATGGGTGAAGCTGTTTGACGAGCGGGGGTTTGAAGCCACTGCGGTGGTGAATTTTGTTACCAAGTTCCGGCTGACAGTTCCGCGCGAGGTTATGGAAGAACGCTGGAAAAGCGTACCGAACATTGATCGCCTCTATCGTCAGCAATCTGTGATCCGTGAAGGGGTCGATTCACCCTACGTGATGCGCGCCATTGGTGCCTTGGAGTCTATCTTCTTGCAGATGGAGCGCGCGCTGAGCGATGGTCGCCCGTTTTTGATGGGGGACCAATTCACCCTGGCCGAGGCCAACTTTGCCCCCTTTATGAAAGTGGTAGAGATGGTGCGTTTCATGGATTTCTGGCTCGAAGCCTACCCCCACGTTCGCCAGTGGTGGGACCGTGTGGCCAGCCGCGAAAGCATGAAGCAGCTGGATGATTTTCCCTATAACGCCATCGCAGAAGATTCGGCTCACGCTTGGACCGGACGCGAAACGGCCCCGGCCTTTGAGCGCAAGCTAAAGGAATACCGCGCGGCCTTCGCGCACGCTTACAAGACCCAAGACTGAACCCGATGAGCAGGAGAACACACCATGGTTATGATCACACCGACGAATGCCGCTGTAAGGTCTCTTGAAGGTCTGCACCTCTATCATTCTGCGCGGTCCAACTGCTCGGCGCGGGTTCGGCTGCTGCTGGACGAGAAGCATCTGGACTGGACAAGTCACGCACTGGACCTGCTGAAGAAAGAAAACATCTCGGAAGAGTACTTTGGCATCAATCCCAAGGGCTTAGTCCCGGCATTGGTGCACGACGGGACCGTCATCATAGAATCCAACGACATCCTCGTTTACCTCGACGAAACCTTTCCCGAAACCCGCTTTGGCGTGGCGCGCGAGGACGATCGAGCGCGGCTGGATACGTGGTTGCAAAAGTCGACAGACCTGCACATTCCAGCGATAAAAACCTTTCAATATTTCAAAATGAACGCTGCGCTGCTGCAGAAAACACAAGCAGAAGAAGACCTTTATTGGAAGCTTCAGAAAGATCCTGACTTGCGAGCGTTTCACGGCAAGCACAGCGGCGGCAAGACCTTTACCAGCGATGACGCTGCAGCCGCGGTTGAGCTGCTCAACGGTGTCTTTGCAGAAATCGATCAGGCCTTGGTGGGCCATGAATGGATGATGGGCGATGACTACAGTCTCGCTGATATCTCTTGGGGGCCATCCATGACCACCTTGCTGAGCGGCGGCTTTGATTTCTCACCCTTCCCGCACGTCGAACGCTGGTACGACGCGCTTTGCCAGAGACCAGAATTCGATAAAGCTGTCATCCAGTGGCGCAAGCAAGCGAACTGGGAAAAGCTCCTCAAGAAGCAGGGGTGATCCACGCCTCCGCCCTCCCCTCCCCGCCCCTGCCCTGCCCTGCCGCGCAACAAAGGTTAAGAGATTGGACGATAACAATGCCCATTAGACCGACCGAAAACCCGACGATCCTCGCCATGCGCGGGCTGAACCTGTTCCACTACTCGTATTCGAATTGCTCCATGCGCATTCGGCTGTTTTTGGACGAGAAAGGCATCCCTTGGAACGACCAGTTCGTTGATTTGCGAGCGCAAAAGAACCTGACTGAAGAATACTTTGCCATCCATCCTCAAGGGCTGGTTCCCGCCTTGGTCGATGATGGTGTCATCGTCTATGAGTCAGCAGACATCCTCGAATATCTCGAAAACAAGTTTCCGGAGCCGTCCCTGATCCCAGAAGATCCCGAGGACCGGGCAGCGTTGGAGAAGATTTTGGAGTTCACACGCTCTGGTCACTTCCCCATCATCAAAACTTGGGCCTATGGGCGGAACAACAAGCCCACCAAAACCCCCGAAAGCATGGCAAAGCTCGAAGCCTTGCAGAAGGACAAGTGGATCGTTGATTTTCATGCTGAGACCTTGCAGGAGGGCGGGATCGCTGAGGAAAAGATCCTCGCGGCGGAAAAGATCCTGCAGGACATGTTCGCCGACCTTGATCGGCGGCTGTCCCAGCATGAGTGGATTCTAGGCGATCGCATGACTCTGGCGGACATCGCATGGATCCCCCAATATGCGCTGTTTCAACGGAACAATTTCCCGTTTGATCCCTACCCGAACTTCATCGACTACGTCGCCCGCTGGCAACAACGGCCCGCTTATATTTCGGCCATTGGAAACCATATGCCGGGCTCGATGGATTTACCCCGCTAACGCCAAGAATGTCGCGCCACACGCTGATTGGCCCAAGGAAACAGACGATGTCCGGCGCAGAGGTCTGCGCCGGCGGGTGGGTTAGCGCTTGGTCCAGCCTAAGTTCAGCGGGTGCGCCGGGCGCTGCTCATGGGCCGCGCCTTTGTGCTTGCCCGCTTCCCAACCCACGCGGCTCAGCACCTGTTCGGCGAAGTCGATGGACTCCTGATCGGTGACGGTCGCGATGGTATCGTTCCAGCGGTTGAGAAAACCCCCAGCCGCGATCACAGCCACTACCTCGATCACCTGAACATCGGTGAAGTGCTTGCGCATTTCTGCAAAGTGGCTGGCTTCGGTCGCGTTTGGCGACGAGCCACCGGCAACGGCAAGATTGAGCGCTGCTTTCTCCGCCTCCGTAAAGTGCTCGGATTCTTCAAGATTCCAGATGGAGAGGATCTTCTCCTCCGACATACCGATCTGGTGCAGATGATAGGCACCATGCGACTGGCAATGCCGACATCCACTTGCCATGCTGGATGCCAGGAACACCAATTGCTTGAGTTCTTTGCTCACTTCACGCCCAGCAAAGATAAGTTGCAGGAAGGAATTCCAACCCTGTCGCAGTTCTGGCCAATGGCCCATTTCGAAATTCTGGCGGTTTTCATACTCTTTGTCGGTCATTGTCGGCCTCTAACCCCTCTTAGGATGCCCCGTGAGTGCGTCTCAGTCTGTTTTGCAGAACGAAACCTGAAGATATAAAGTGAGTGGAACACAGATGAAGGATCCCAAAAACATAAATATTTGATTTTTTTGATTATTAGGTCGGTATTTCTGGTATTTTAGGATCCTATATAGAAATATTTCCCCTCCCTCAGTAACCGGTGAAGGTCCAGCCCATGCCAAGTCCCGTTTTTCAGGCAACCAAAGAATACAACGCCTCCGTACAAGAGCGCCTGGTCCTGGATAGCGAGACCATTTCGCAGGCCGCGCAACGGGGGAAGATTGCCGATCTGCCCGACGGCGGCATCATTCGCGCCGATGGTGGCAAGGCTTGGGATCCGGCATGGTTTGACTTCCTGCGGGCATCCTGCCCCGACACCGTAAACCCTGCTCTTTGGCGTCACGCGCAACTGAACGCCATCAGTGGCTTGTTCGAGGTCACGGACGGGGTCTGGCAAGTCCGGTCCGCCGACTATGCCAATATGACCATCATTTCCGGCGCAACAGGATGGATCATCGTCGACCCGCTGCTGACCACAGAATCAGCGCGCGCAGCGCTCAATTTGGTCAACGCAACCTGTGGCGAGCGGCCCGTCAGTGCCGTTCTGGTCACCCATACCCACGCGGACCACTTTGGCGGATTGGGTGGCGTGGTGGATGAAGGCGCCGACACCCCCATTTATGTCCCTAAAGACTTCATGATTTACGCGGCTGCCGAGGGCGTTCTTGGCGGCAACCATACCTCCCGCCGTGCCATCGATCAGTTTGGTTTGGCGCTGCCGTTTGGCCCCGAAGGTCTGGTTGACGGCGGTATCGGCAAGACACTGGCGCGGGGCCATCGCGGCTTCCGTGCGCCAACCCATGAAATCAGCGAGGATGACCCGCACGTCTTGATCGACGATGTGCCGTTTGAGTTTCTCATGGGATCCGGCACCGAAGCGCCAGCTGAATTCACGTTCTTCCTGCCTGACCACCACGTTTTGTGCATGGCCGAAGTTTGCACCCAAACCCAACATAACCTGCTGACCCCTCGGGGCGCAGAAGTGCGCGATGCGCGGCTGTGGGCCAAAGTGATAGACGAGGCCCGCGTCCGCTTTGGGGCGCGAACCGACGTGCTGATCAACTCCCACAACTGGCCCGTGTGGGGTCAGGACGGCGTTCATCAGTTCATGCTTGAACAGCGGGACATCTACAAATACGTCCACGACCAAACGCTCCGTCTCGCCAACCACGGCATGACCATCAAAGAAGTCGGCGACGCGCTGCAGGAACCAGATTTTGCCAGCGATGCCCTACACATTCGCGGCAACTACGGCATGCTCTATTTCAACGCGCGGGCGGTTTACCAGAAATACTACGGGGCTTTTGACGGTCGAGCCGTTGACCTGAACCCCTTGCCACCAGAAGCCGAGGGCAAGCGGTATCTCAAGGCACTCGGCGGTGAAGCCCGTGTGCTCGAACTGGCGCAAGAAGCTATCGACGGTGATGACTTACAGTGGGCCGCCACTTTGGTGAATCACGTGGTGTTTGCTGGTTCAGCCAGCACAGAAGCAAGGGCGCTGCTTGCCGCGATTTATCGCAATATGGCGTACCGGGCGGAAAGTGGGATCGAGCGGAATATTTGTCTGGCCGGCGCGCAGGAACTCGAAGACGGCGTAAAAGTGCTGCCCGCTGCGGGTGGCAGAAACGCCGAACTCGCGGCGACGCTGACCATGGAAGACTGGCTGGACGCCTTCGCCATTCGGCTGAACCCCGAGCGGGCGCGCGGGGAAGCGTTTACGGTGCTGCTCAAAACCCCCGAAGGTACGGCGCTTGTCTCCGTCGCGCGCCAGACTGAATTCGCGCGCACGGTTGACCAAGATATGGTGGATCAGGCTGATGTCACCGTGACCGCCACCCGCAGCGCTTTGGAAGCCCGCATGAGCGGTCAGGCTGCTGCTGAGATCGTTCTCGATGGCGATTCAGCCCTGTTTGAGCGGTGGCTGGAACTGCACGACACGTTTGACCTCTGGTTCAGGATCGCAACGCCATGAAAATCTTAGATTTCGACTATATCGTGGTTGGTGGCGGCGCTGCGGGCTGCGTGCTGGCGGCCCGTTTGGCACAGGATACGGAGGCCAAAGTCGCCTTGATCGAACGGGGAAAGGTGGACAAAAACCCTTGGATCCACATCCCGGCGACGTTTTTTAAAGCCATCCAGAGCGAAAACACGGACGCTCAAGTTTCCGAGCCGGACCCTTCCCTCGAAAACCGGCCCTTTGTCGTTCCTCAAGGGCGCGTTTTGGGTGGTGGATCGTCGGTTAACGGCATGATCTACATGCGCGGTCAGGCGCGCGATTATGATGATTGGGACGAGCGTTTTGGCTGTGAAGGCTGGCGATATGACGACGTCTTGCCGGTGTTCCGACGCCAAGAGCGTAACACTCGGCTTTCGGACGATTTTCACGGTACGTCAGGCCCGCTGGTGGTCGATGACCCCAGCGAAAAGCACCCCGTAACCCAGCGCATCATCGATGCCGCGATTGAATGCGGCCTCCCGGCGAACGATGACTTCAACGGGGCCAAGCAAGACGGCGTGGGGTGGTACCAGATGACCGCACACAAGGGGCAGCGGCAGTCCGCGGCCACATGCTTCCTCAAACCCGCTATGAGCCGAGAAAATCTGACAGTTTTGACCCAACTTGATGTCCATAAATTGCAGATCGAAAACCGCAGAGCCACCGGCGTGGAAGCCTTTGATCCGGCGGGCGCGCCGGTTCTGATGACGGCGCGGCGTGAGATCATTCTGTGTGCTGGCAGCTTCCAATCGCCGAAGTTGCTGATGCTGTCCGGTATTGGCCCAAAAGCGCATCTGCAGCAGCACGGGGTCACGGTGATCCACGATTCACCTGAGGTTGGGGCCAATTATCAAGATCATGTTGGTGCGCCTTTGACCGCGCGCTTGTCCTCAAACATTGGCCTGCATGGTTCGGACAAGGGCTTAAAGGCCCTCGGGCACGGACTGAACTACGCCCTGTTCCGCAAGGGCTTGCTGACCACAAATTTGCTCCAAGGCGGGGCCTGCGTCGATACCGACGGCACGGGCCGTCCAGACGTGCAGTATAACATCGCCCCCTTTGCGCCGGGTTTACCGGGCATGCCGCCGCTAGACTTTCATGCCCTGCAAATTCACCCCATGACCATGCGGCCAGAGAGCCGAGGGCGGCTCAGCCTGCGGTCTGGCGACCCGCGCGACACCTTGCGGTTCAGCGCGCAGGCGCTCGGTAACGACACTGACTTGGCAACGTTGCGCCGGGGGGTTCGGCTGGCGCGGGAGATCCTCAACCAAGCGGGCTTGCGGGAACTTGTCGCCGAGGAAATCTGGCCGGGGCCGGGGATCAGCGTTGCCGAGGGCTCGAACAACCTCGACGACGCCATCCGGGCGCAAGCACGAACGATTTACCACCCCTCAGGCACCTGTCAGATGGGGGGAAGCCCTGAGTCTGTTGTCGATCCCCGCTTGAAGGTCAGGGGTGTGGAGGGGCTTCGCGTGGCGGATTGTTCGGTCATGCCGGCGCTGGTTTCGGGCAATACAGGGGCACCAACCATGATGATCGCCGACCGCTGCGCTGATTTCATCCTCGAAGACGCGCCTTAACCGAACTCATAGAATGTCGTTTCCGGGTGAAACTGGATCCAAGCGCGAACATACTGCTGGTAACTCTGCACCAACGTCAGCGTCTTGCCCTTCATCGGGCCATCCAGACAGATGCCAAACCAGTTCCACGTTGAACCGGTTTCCGTGTCTGTCATCCCCTGCTCTGTCGCTGTGAACGCAAGAATCCGCCCATCCACCGCGCGCGAATACACCGAAGCAGAGGTTCTGGCCGGGTCCGTCGTCAGGACGATGGATGCTTCGCCAACGGTGTCGATCACCACCCCAGCGGATTGGAGCTGCTTCCAATCATAGGCTTTCGCCGTCCCGGCGATCTCGACGCCTACGATCAAATCCGGCGTGTCCTGCATGTGCCACGCGGGTTTGGTGGCTTCGAAATTGTGCAGTTTGGCGATGAAGGTATAGGGGCGGGCGAACTTTTGATCGTATTGCAGCACTTTGCCTTCCGGGTATTTCTGCAGCCAGTTTTCGAGCGTCATTTGCTCAAAGCCAACATCTTCGAGCACGCGGCCTTTCAGCTTGCCCTTGGCCGCTTCACCTGTTTCCTGTCGCCACCATGTCCCGGTCTGATGATCCTCGAACGTCGCATTGAATGAAATCGCCCCGACCAGCGTGAAGTCGAGCGCCATTCCATCGACATTGCGATCATAGACCCGGCCACTGCGACACAAGCCGCAATAGGTCACCCACAGCGGCAAGTCGCCAATGGTGTCAACGATTTGGTGATGGAAGGTCACCATATTGGTTGGATAAGCCTTGCGCTCGCCCCCGTGATCGATACCGATCACGTTGATGTGGGAGGGAACGGTATTCTCGTCCCGTCCGACGAACACTGTGCTGGTGATCGGGGGAAACTTCACGCGGCCGGTCCAAACCTTGGCGAAGAACCAATAAACCCCGCCCCAGATCAGGCCCAGCGGTATCGCTGCGCCCATCATAATGAATTGAACCCCCAGCGGGGCCGACACAACGCAAGCGATCAACCCTGCAACAAAAAGCCCCCTGAGCACCTGTATGCTCGACCACATAAAATAGGCCAGATGCAACTGGCCGGGCAGCTTCTGCAGAACTGGCGGTGTTCCATTGGCACTGAGGCCTTTAACCAACTCGGCGAGAATAAGGATCAAGAACAGGCCAACAAAGAGGGTCAACACCATGATTTTTTGACTTTCGAAAGGCTAGAGGACGGCCATTGCGACCAATTGGAAGCGGCAGGCACGGGGCAGAGACACTTGGTGCGCTTGTCGCGCAGGACGATGGGCTGGATCGGGCCAAAGGCGTTCCCAATGGTGATTTGCGATGGCTCGGTCTTGGCGATCAGCGAAATAGAGATCCAGCTTAACAACATCTTGTGGACCGGCCCCGGCTTCCGCCAAAATCAGGGGTAATTGCTCAAAGGCCAGTCGGATTTGCTCGGCTGTCTCTTGGGCATATTCGCCGGTCTTGGGGTCTTTCCCCAGCACCCCAGATGTCACCAAGATCCCGCGGTGGACAGCGGCGTTGGGGACCGGATTGACGTGCTGAGCCGCCCCTTTCGCGTAAATGGAATCAACCATTCACGCGCCGCCTTTCTGATGCTTGATCGCATTTTCCAAACGCCCTAGAGGGTCGATTTCGATGGAGATGGTGCCGTGCTGCTGTCCGATCAAAACGCTCTTGTGTCCCCGAGGGAACTTTTCGTTGCCCTTGCCGGTCGTCCCAAAGCTCAACAAATCACCGGGCCTGAGCGTAAAATGCTGGCTTGCCTCGGCGATACAGCGCTGGATGGTAAAGCGATAGTTGCCGGTGTGGTCTTGGGTGAAAACATCATCGTTCAAGCGTCCGGTCACGTGCAGGTCATTCGGGTCCGCAATTTCGTCTGCTGTGGTAATCCACGGCCCCATCGGGCCAAAGGTATCGGTCCCCTTTGACCGCGTATGGTAGACGAAATAGGCGTCGGTATCGCTGTCCCCATGCAGGTTGCGCCACGTATAGAATTCGGGCTTTGCCATGTCAGGCGGATAGGTTACGGCGATGGAGTCTTTCATGAATTTCAGACCATGACTGGTGACATCATTGTGGATCAAAAACCCAAAAATCACGTCCAACGCCTCGTCCTCGCGGATGTGTTTGGCGCGCTTTCCAATGACGGCACAGACCTCCGGCTCTGGGATCACCGCCCCCCATTCGGGATCAACAACAATGTCCTTGCCCGAGCCAATCATGCACGACGGTGGCTTGAGGAAAAAGTTGGGAACGCCGGGGTCTTTATGGGCGTTCTTCATCAGCTCTTTGTTATTAAAGGCCACGTTTAGGATCATCGACGGGTTGGGCAGCGGTGGTGCCCAATCGGTCCCGGTTTCGGGCTCACCCGGCAGCGCGTCAGGCTGAAGCCGGCTGAGCAAATCGGGCTGCTCGTCGGTCGCGCGGACCAGACTGAGAACGTCGCCAATTCGCCCGAGGCCTGCTGCTTCGGTCACATCAGCCAGAGCGCGAATGGCCCCATCTGATCCTCTGACGATGGCCTGCTCGCGGCCATTGAGATATCGGGTGCCAAACTTCATGATCGTCCTATTCGCTTGCCAGATAGTCTTCGAGGGTGACCGGCGGCGCATCAAGGGTGGGCGGATGCACGGGCGTGCCCTCGAACACTGACGCTTCGTAAAACCACTTTTTGGGTGCCGGAAAGCCCCAGATTTGTGACCGTCGGGTATCGCTGAGATCCCAGCGGGTCGGCGGGTGGTCCTGATCAATCACGTTGTAGTGGCTGGTGAAGGTCTCAACCCGGTGACCATCTGGATCGCGGTAATAGACGAAAAACGCGTTGCCGATTCCATGCCGTCCCGGTGCCCGATCCATCGTATTTGCCAAGCCCAATGACGCCATCACGTCAGCGCCGTGAATCACATTGGCGATTTCCGGGGTGTGAAAGGCGAGATGATGCAGGCGCGGCCCCGCGCCGTTGGAATAGACCACATCTTGGGTGTTGTTCTTCCGCTTGAGCCAGACACCCCAAAGCTCGTCTGTGCCGTCAGTGGCTGTGTACTCGGTCAACCGAAAGCCAATGGACGTGTACCAATCAAAAGCCGCTTGAACATCGTGCGTGGCGACCTGAACGTGGTCAAGGAACACCAACTTGCCGCCCGCGTGGGTATGGAAATGACGCATCCTGTTTTCGGGGCCGGGCATGGTTGCGGTAAATTCAACAGGAACCCCCACAGCATCGATGATCCGCAATGTCAGCCCCTGAAACGGCCGCTCAACCCATTCTGGGCTCTCACCCCGAGCGGAGAACCAGTCAAAGGCGCGACGCAGATCGTCATCGGAGAACATGCGATAGCCAATCGCACGCACTTCCCCCGGTCGATCGTGCGCTACTTTTTCAAAGCGCAGGGAGTGGTGGGCCACTTCTTCGATTGCGCGCACGCACAAATGGGTCGCGCTGTGTTCGGTCACTTCTAAGCCAAGACCGGCTTCGTAGAAATAGCGTGTCGCGTCGAGATCGCGGCTGGTCAGAACAACATGACTCAAGCGCGTGATATTGAAGGGAACGTCCTCAACAGGGTTGCTCAGCACCAGTTTTCTCCCTTGCTCTACCAACCGACGCGCTTGGATCCGGTTGGATGGACGCTCATGCGCTCATTTGACGCTACCTGAGCCCCTGACGATGATCAACCGCCAGCCGTATCGCAAGGGTCTGATCCAGCACATATCCTGCGTCACGGCGCGTTGATTGCCCCTGTTCTTGAGTGTCTTGGCGTGACTCTGCCTGCGATTTCCGCGAGGGTAGCGACACAGCAAAAGGATCGTAAGACGCGGATGTCTGAAGTTCTCGATTACAGCCTGATGGTGGCCCCAAACGGCGCGCGCCGAACATCGGCAGAACACCCCAGTCTGCCCGTTACGGCTGCTGATCTCGCCCGAACCGCCCGAGCCTGCCAAAGCGAGGGGGCCACAGCGATTCATGTCCACGTTCGGGACAATCAAGAGCGCCACAGCCTCGACGCAGGCCGCTACCGTGAAGCGATAGCCGCCATTGCAGAATACGCGCCGGGATTGGGGGTGCAGATTACGACGGAGAGCGCAGGGCTTTATCAGCCGGCGGAGCAATTGGCCTGCCTGACGCGCCTGCGACCCTGGGCAGCGAGCATTGCGGTGCGAGAAATGGCGGCAGAGCCAAGCATCGCTAAAACCACCTACGCCTTTGCCCATGAAGCCAGCATCGAGGTCCAGCACATCGTCTATACCCCCGGCTGTATCAGCCAATTACTGGCGTGGAGGGAAGCGGGCTTGGTCCGACCCGAACAATGCCGTGTGTTGGTTGTCTTGGGCCAATACGCCCCGCCCCGCGATGCTGCCCCAGCCGATTTAGACCCGCTTGCCTTAGGCTTTAAAGGCCACGGTTTACCGCTGAGCGTCTGTGCTTTCGGACGGAACGAACATCTTTGCCTGCGCGACGCAGCAGCCCGAGGCTATGGCGTTAGGCTTGGCTTTGAAAACAGCGTTTGCGATGCGCAAGGTGTGCCCCACAGGGACAATGCTGCTTCGGTCCGAGCTTATCGAAAACAGCTTTCCGCCGTGGTGCTTTAGCAGCAGCGGATATTCTTTCAGCGGCCCTGGTCTTTGGCGCATTTACCCAACGCTCTAGCTGGACAGGCGCGGGTTGCCAATTTACGGTTGTATCTTGATGACGTGTTTTAGCTTCATCTGTATAGGGAGGATCACAATGAGATTTCTTTTAAGTCTCTTAGCAATGACGATTGCAGGTGCCACCGTGGCATCCGCAGACATCGTGGGTAAGACATTCAACACCGGCGCCGGCGGCGAGGTTGAGTCCCTGACCAACACGCTCGATATTCACTTCGAACCGTGCGAGTCCAACAGCGAGCTTATTTGCGGTCGCGTGGCCAACATCGTTCTGCCAGACGGCACCTACCTCACCGAGCCGTCCATCATGCCAGACGGAACCGTGCTTCAAAACATGTACTTGATCACGGATTTGGAGGCAAAAGGCGGTGGAAAGTACCGCGGTGGCCGGGTCTTTGTTGTTGATGAATCAATCCGCGATGAAAAGATGAAGTACTATGGTTTCATCGTCGACGAGAATGACGACAACACCATCACGGTCGCCGGTTGTATTGGCATCATTTGTCCGCGCAAACTGGTCTGGACGGTTGTGAACTAAGTCCAAGCGCGCGCCACCATTTTTGCCCACGGGTTCAACCCGTTTTCTTTGCGCAGATGTATGGCTTCAAGGGTCTCTGGCATCAACAGCCGAGACCCTTTTTTGATGGCCCCAGAGAGGCGCGGATCTGGGTTCTAGGCCTTGATGCTTTGACTTTCATCATCCACGATGGCGGGCCGTTAGACCGCAAGCCTACACATTGCGCCTGAGGCTCGTTGACCCTAAGACGGGTGAGCAAAAGCAAAATTCAATGTGGGTGAACCCATTGCCACAGCGGCAGCCTTGCTGAATGGAACCAATAGCCGATGCCCGTTTTCACGTCTAAGTCTCCGAGCCAAAGCGAGGCTTTCGTCCAGAACCGGAACGACATGCTTGCCATGGTTGAGCGCATGCGCGGCCTCGAAGCTCGGGCCGAAGCGCTGTCAGAGAAACGGCGTGCGGTGTTTGACCAACGCGGTCAGCTCAGCCCCCGCGAGCGCCTCGCCGCGCTGCTGGACCCGGGCATGCCCTTCCTCGAACTGTTCAACATGACCGGTTATCTGGTTGACGACCCAGACGTTGAAACCAGCGTACCCGGCGCAACGATGATCACCGGGATTGGCTATATCAGCGGTGTTCGGTGCGCCGTGATGGTCGATGACAGCGGCATCAATGCCGGTGCTTTCACTGAGAAAACGGTGGAAAAAGGCACGAAGTTTCTGGCCATGGCGCTCAAGTACAAACTGCCCTTCATCCACAGTGTGGAGAGCGGTGGCGCCAATCTCATGGCCTATACCGTTGAGCTTTGGGCCAATGCTGGCGGTCTGTTTGCGAGCCGGGCGCGCCTGTCTGCTGCTGGCGTTCCCGTCATCACGGTTCTGCACGGCCCCTCAACAGCCGGGGGCGCGTATCAGCCCGGGCTGTCAGATGTTGTTATTGGCGTGAAGGGCAATGGGCTGGCGATGCTCGCCGGTGCCGCGCTGGTTAAAGCAGCGACAGGCGAAGACGCCACAGACCAAGAACTCGGCGGCGCGGAAATGCACGCCACGGAGACCGGTTTGGTCGAGCATCTGGCCGACGATGATGCAGCAGCGATTGAGATTTGCCGCGATGTCGTCCGGCGGCTGGACTGGAACAAGACCCTGCCCCCAGCGGCCCCGCGCGCGCCCATTGAGCCGCCCAGAGCAGCCACCGATGAGCTCGCGGGCGTGGTGCCGGTGGATTACCGCCAGCCCTATGATTGCCATGAGGTCATGGCGCGTCTTTGCGACGGCTCGGACCTGCTGGATGTCAAGCCGGACTATGGGCCCGCAACGGTCTGTGTCCGTGGCGCGATTATGGGGCATCAGGTTGGCATCATCGGCAACAACGGCCCCTTGGACCCCAAGGGCGCGACCAAGGCGGCGCACTTCCTTCAGTCCTGCGATCAGGCGCAAGTGCCGGTGGTCTTCCTGAACAACACCACCGGCTTCATGGTCGGCACGGAATACGAGCAAGCCGGTATGATTAAGCACGGATCAAAGATGATCCAAGCCGTAACGAACCTGCGGGTGCCGAAACTTTCGCTGTACATCGGCGCGTCCTTTGGCGCGGGAAACTACGGCATGTGCGGCTATGCGTTTGACCCGGATTTCTTGCTGACTTGGCCCAATGCCATCACCGGTGTGATGGGCGGCGAACAAGCCGCGATCACCATGGCGCAGGTCGCTCGGGCCAGCGCAAAACGCAAAGGGATCGACGTTGATGAGGCGCGTTTGGCGCAGCAATCCGAGCGCTTGGCCCACAACTTCGACCGGCAATCGGACGCATTCTATACCTCTGGCCGCATGATGGATCACGGGATGATCGACCCGCGCGACACGCGGAAGGTGCTCGCCTTTTGCATTGAAACCTGTCTGGAAGCGTCTCAACGTCCATTGCAGCCAAGCACCTATGGCGTGGCCCGTTTCTGATGACAGCCTGAAGCCTTGGACCAGCGATTCTCATTCTGGAGACCTAAGCCTTGAAAAAGCTACTGATTGCCAATCGCGGAGAAATTGCCCTGCGGATCATGCGGACGGCCAAGGCCAAGGGGATGGAAACCGTCGCGGTCTATACCGATGCTGATGCAGACGCGCCCCACCGGCACGCCGCAGACCAAGCCGTGCGGATCGGTGAAGGGCCTGCTGGTGCGTCCTACTTGTCGATTGAGCGACTGCTTGACGCTGCCGGGCAAACGGGCGCGGACGCCGTGCACCCCGGCTACGGCTTCCTGTCTGAGCGTGCTGACTTTTGCCGGGCGGTGACCGAGGGCGGAATGACATTTGTCGGCCCGCCCGCAGACGCCATCGACGCCATGGGAAACAAAGCCGCAGCCAAGCGCCTGATGATCGCAGCGGGGGTTCCCTGCATCCCGGGATACCAAGGCACAGCACAGGACGACCCAAGCCTTATCAAAGCAGGCGAGGACATTGGCTTTCCGTTGATGGTCAAAGCAGCAGCCGGCGGTGGTGGTCGCGGTATGCGGCTGGTTTACGACGCCGCTGAACTGCCCGGCGCGCTGGCTTTGGCGCGGTCCGAAGCCCAAAACGCCTTTGGCAGCAGCACGCTGATCCTCGAACGCGCCCTCTTGCGCCCGCGCCATGTGGAGGTGCAGGTCTTCGCCGACCAGCATGGGTCCACGATCCATTTGGGAGAGCGCGATTGCTCCGTACAACGCCGCCATCAAAAGGTGGTCGAAGAAGCCCCCTGCCCGGTCATGACCCCGGCCCTGCGCGCCGCTATGGGTGAAGCGGCGGTGCAGGCGGCCAAGGCTGTGAACTATGTCGGCGCGGGGACGGTTGAATTTTTGCTCGACGACAGCGGAGATTTCTACTTCCTTGAGATGAACACCCGCTTGCAAGTTGAGCACCCGGTAACAGAACTGGTCACCGGCCTCGACTTGGTCGCCCTTCAGCTGGATGTTGCGCAGGGTCTGGCACTGCCCTTGACCCAAGACGCGGTGGCGTTGAACGGCCACGCCATCGAGGTACGGCTCTACGCCGAAGACCCCGGCAATGACTTCCTGCCGGCCGCAGGCAAAATCTCAGTTTGGCACCCAACCGCCGCCGCCGATGTTCGGACCGACGCCGGGATCGCGCAGGGGCAATCCATTTCGCCCTTCTACGACCCGATGGTGGCCAAGATCATCGCACACGGCTCCAACCGTGAGCAGGCGCGTCAGCGGTTGATCGAAGGGCTGAGCGATACAGCGATGTTTGGGCCGGCCAACAATCGTGATTTCCTGCTGCGGGTTCTCGATGATCCAACCTTTGCTGCGGGCGAAGCAACGACGGCGCTGCTCGACGAGGTGTGGCAGGGCGATTTCGCCGACCCGCCTCCCCCGCCCGAGGTGCTTGCACTGGCAACGGTCATGATGGCGGCCCAGCGCGCGCAAGCGACAGCCGAACAAGCGGCTTATCTCAGCGATGACTTGCTGGGCTGGCACAGCAGCGGCGTAGGCCGATCGCGCCACCGCCTGTTGCTTGGCGATGATGTGGTGATGGTGGAGCTCTTGCAATCGGGGCCGGGCGCATGGACGGCCCATTGCCTCAACCAGCGCTTTGAGCTGACGGCGCGCAATGGCGTTTATCGCGTGGACGGCAAGGCGCAGGACGTTCGGTATTTTGGCTTTGACCACGATCAGATCTGGCTCTGCTTAGGGCGACGCTCGTTCTCGCTGTCGCGCTATTGGTCCACGTCTGCGAAACAAGGCGAAGACGATCCAAGCCATATTTCCGCGCCCATGCACGGATTGCTCCAGTCAATTTCCGTGCAGGTCGGGGACCGCGTCCAAGCCGGACAGTGCTTGGCCATTTTGGAAGCGATGAAAATGCAGCATCAAATCCACGCAAAGGCCGACGGGATCGTCCAAGCCATTGGCTTCGATCCCGGCGCGCAAGTTTCTGCGGGCAGTCAGCTGTTCGCGCTCGAAATCGCTGACCCCGCAACATAGGACAAAGGCCCGCAGCACGTTCCGCTTGGTGAACGAAGAACGACCTGCTTGGCCTTTGCAGCCCTATCCTTGAGTGCCGCCTTAGAACGGTTTGAGCGCGCGGGCCTCTTCAAAACTGAGACTATGGGTCTCGCGGCCAGCGGAATAGACGAATGACAACCCCTGGCGGCGGGATATCATTTTGGCCGGCAGAGGGTGATAGCTGAAAGCCTCCCCGCCCAAAGTCGGGGTAACGCTGCCCAAGTCGGTGGACTGGTTCTGCTCCACCCGCAGCAACACCATCCGCGCGCCTTCTTTGTCCGACGCTTCAAACGGAATCCCGCTGAGGCGGAGGAAACTGGTCGGGTCGGGCGCTGAGGTAAAGCCATCGAAAAAGGCACGCTCGACCAAATCCATGTCCTGCGCCTCGGGCGAAGGCGGCGCGGCCTCCTCCCCCTCGGGCAAGTGCGGGGTCTGCCACTGGCTTGCGCCGTGGGCGTTGTGGCCGTGCACGTGGCTATGGCCGTGCGGGTGCACGTGGCTATGGCTGTGCGGGTGGGCGTGGTCGTGGCTATGAGAATGATCGTGCATGATCAGAACGCCACCGGCTTGTCGATATGACGGCGGTGCTTGCCCAGCGTGCCGTGTGCAACCATCGAGCCCAGCGCCTCAACGATCACGCGGGTGCCCAGCAGAGAGGTGATGTCGGAGGTGTCATAGGGCGGCGAAACCTCGACGACTTCCAGCCCGCAGATCCCCTCTGCGGCGACCAAACCCAGCAGCTTGAGCGCTTCACGCGGCAGGAAACCGCCCGGCTCCGGCCAGCCCGTACCCGGGACGAAGCCACAATCCACGCTGTCGACGTCAAAGGAAACATAGACCATATCTGCATCCTTCCACGCCAGTTCGAGTGCAATCTCTGCCGTCTTTTCCAGACCCATTTCCTCGATATCTTCGATGGTAATGATGTTGGTATTCTTGCGCCGTGCCGCCTGTACCCCGGCGCGTGGCACCTGCCAGCCCCCGATCCCGACCTGCACGAGGTTGGTCGCTGACACGTTTTCCATCTCCGTCGCCCACCACCACGGTGTGGTGTGCATGCGCTCATCAAGGTCGTATTCCTGAATATCGATGTGGCGGTCGAAGTGGATGATGCCGATCCGTTTGCTGGTACAGTTCGCGATTCCCCGCACACAGGGAAAGCCGATCGAGTGATCGCCGCCGATCATCAGCGGCAGCGCGCCCGAACTGGCAACGTGGGAGACGCCTTTGGTGATCTGGTCAAAGGACTTCTCCAGATTGGCCGGGATGGTGAACACATCGCCCGCATCGCACAGCGTCATCTGTTCCCGCAGGTCCACGCCCATCTCGTAGTTATAAGGCGTATAAAGCGCAGAAATCCGGCGCACACCTTGCGGCCCAAAGCGCGTACCGGGGCGGTAGGTTGTGCCGCCGTCGAACGGGATGCCGAGCACGGCGGCATCATAGCGACCCACGTCGCGGACGTTCTCCACGTAGGGTGCTTTGAGGAATGTGTTGATCCCGGCGAAGTGCGGCAACTCCCCGCGGGAGAAGGTCGGGATGGTCTTGTCAGTCAAGCTGTCTGAACCCGGCAGGCCCATTTCCAGCGCCCACTGCTGCTCCTTGCGCCAAGCGTCCTCGGGCAGCAGGCTTTCGGACTCAGCGGCTTTCCACCCCCGCGTGCCTTTGGCGTTAAAGTCGGGGTGATGGAACCGACGTTCGCGGGCGTCAGGGGTCAGGCTGAGCGCCGTCGTTGGGCCAGCGGGGCGTCCATCGTAGCGATGCTGTGGACGGTCAAGGGGGGACGGGACCAGTTTCATGGCTTCGGCTCCTAGTTCTTCAGATCAAGACAGTGTTTGAGGGGCATCGGGTGCGAGCGCTTGTGCCTTTTCCAGATGCGTTTGAACGGGTCGCGGTTTGAGCGCGAGGTCGTAGGTAATCTGCGCCGGGCGCGCCGGATCAGGCTTGTCGAGCACCAGCACTCGGGTGCCCAGAGAGAAGGCTTCAGGCAGGTCGTGGCTGACCATGAGGACGGTCATCCCGCTCTCCTCCCACAGGCTGAACAACAGTTGGTGCATGTCCGCACGGATGCCGGGATCCAGCGCGCCAAAGGGTTCATCCATGAGCAGGATTTTTGGCTTCAGCACCATGGACTGCGCCAGCGCTAGCCGTTGCTGCATGCCCCCGGATAGCGCGGCTGGGAAGGATTTGGCGGCGTGATCCAGCCCAACAGCGCGGAGCCACGCCATAGCCTCATCCCGCGCGCGTCGCCGCGCTGCACCGAACAAGCGGCCCAGCACGGGACTCTCCCGCAGTTCCAGCCCAAGCATGACATTGCCCAAGCAGGTCAAGTGCGGCATGGCGGAGTATTTCTGGAACACGATGCCGCGATGCGGGCTGGGAAAAGGGACCAGCGGCGTCCCTTCAAGGCGGACTTCACCCCGATCCGGCGCTTCCTGTCCCAGCAAGATGCGCAGCAAGGTGGACTTGCCGCAGCCTGACGGACCGATGATCGAGTAAAACCCCGACTCCTTAAACGTCAGATTGAGGCCTTCAAAAACCGTGGTCTGGCCGTAGCTCTTGCCCAGGTTGTCGATGCTGATGTAAGGCGCGGTGCTTTGGGTGTTCATATCGCTCATCCCTCGCGCCCGCCCCGCGCCCAAGGGAACAGGCCGCGCCGGGCGGCCCACAGGATCAGGTCGATGGCAATGGCCAGCACCGTCACCCAAATCACAATCGGCAGCAGGTTATCGACGTCATAGCGGCGCTTGAGCTTCCAGATGCGCAGGCCGATGCCCTCACGCGCAATCACGAACTCAGCCGCCAGCACAAGGATCCAACCCAGCCCCATCGACACCCGCGTCGCGTCGATCAGGCGCGGCAGGGTTTGCGGCGCGAGCACACGCAGCAGCGCCGTCCACGTGTTGGCGTGAAGCGTCTGCGCCTTGATCAGCAACGAGGGCGGCAGGTTGCTCAGGTGGAGAATCAGGTCGCGCAAGATGACCGGGGTCATGGCAAAGGCGATCATGGCGACGTGGAAGGAGTTGCCGGGAAAACTGAAGAAAAATGGCGTCAGCGCAATCGCCGGGACATAGGCGAGCGCGACATTGAAGCTGCCGACAGCGAGCCGACTGTGCCCCGACATGGCCCAAAGCATAGCGCCGACAAACGCCAGCGTCATGGCGATCAGAACCCCGGGGATGAACCGGCTCAGCGTGGCGATCGTTGCCTTGCCCATGGCGCTGCGCAGCGGGTCAACGTGCTGCGGGGCATCGGCGCGAGGCTTTTCGGGCTTGATAAAGTTGCGGTGGAAGCCCTGCGCCATGGCGCCCCACGTGGGGTAGAGCTTGTTCGCGATGTTGAGCTTGCCTTTGGCGTCCTTGCAGGCGCCGGCTTCGATGGCGGCGTAAAGGTTCTGTCCGGGACAGAGGCTCCGCGCTTCCTGCATGGCCAGAAACCGCCCGCCAGCGAGTGCGAGAATCACCCCCAGAAACAGTGCTGCGGCCCAGATCGGCGTCAGCATGCGGCGGGGCCGTCGGTTCAGAAGAAGCATGAGAATACCACTACAATACGCGTGCAAGCACAGGGAAAGGCAGAAGCGAGCAAAGGGTTGGTGGGCAAAAGGAAAGAAGGCGCAGGGGCCGGCGGTGAACCCGGCTCAACCCCTGCGCAGCACTCTTGGCCCCAAGCGCCTAGAGCATGCCCTCGATGTACATCTTCATGAACGAGCTATCGAAGCGCAGCACCACGTTCTCAGCCGCTCCGATCGTGGTCCCGTCCGGGAAGGCAACGCCGACTGGCTCCAGCGGTAGCAGGTCTTCGGGGGTCACTTTCAGCAGCCACTCGTGGACGATTTCCATGGTGGCTTTCAGGCCTTCATCCTCGGCCAGCGCAACCGCGCCCACGCCGTCATAGAACATCTCGGTCGAGGCAAGCTGTGCTTCATAGCCCGCCAGATCCGTGCCCGAATCAATGCCCATGGCTTCACGCGCTGCCGCGCCTTCTGCGCTGTCTTCGGCCATCAACGCCATGACTTCGTACCAAGCACCAACCAGCGCCTTACCGAAATCTGGGTTGTCGGTCAGAACGTCGGTGTGAACGTTCAGCATGTCGATAATTTCGCCGGGGATCGCGGCGCTGTCGAAAACGTTGGTCGCCGTGCCCGTGTCAACCAACTCGGAAACAATCGGGTTCCACGTGACCACAGCATCGGTTCCACCCGCAGCCCACAGCGCGGCCAAATCCGCGTCAGAGGTGTTGACGGGAATAGCGTCCGCCAGACCCTTCATTTGCATGGCGCGGTCAAGCAAGTACTGGGAGACCGACAGCTCAACAAGGTTCACTTCAGCGCCCGACAGGCTTTCCAGCGACGCCCCATCGCGGGTGAGGACCGCGTCGTTGCCGTTGGAGTAATCGCCGATGATCAGTGCCGTGGTGTCGATGTTGGTGAAGCCGGGAATGGCGAGGATGTCCATGTTCGTCGCCGTCACCGCATCAAATGCGCCGGAGGTGAACTGTTCGATCGACGGGATGTAGTCGAGGCGCTCTACGTCAATACTAATGCCGTACTTATCAGCCCATTTGTCGAGGATGCCGCTGTCATCGGCGTAGCCCCACGGCATCCAGCCGACGTAGATGGACCACGCCAATGCGAAGTCGGACTTGGCTTCAGCCTGCACGGTGGACGCGGCGAAGAAGGGGGAGGCAGCAGCGATGGCCGCTACAAGGATCCGGTTCATGTCTTTGTCTCCAAAACCAATATAATAAGAAGTTCAGAAGACAGAGCGCGGCCTAAGAGTTAGGTGAACGGAACCATCCGCATCTCCATCCTCCCGGGCTTTTGTCCCGCCGTGGACCTTGCGCTTGAACGAAAGGCTGGCTCTCTCGGACCAGACGCCTTTGACAGCCGGAACCCTAGAACCAATTAACGTCATTGACGGTATTGGGACGGCAACGAGGGTCAATGAGGATGCAGGGAATTTGCGAACTTATTGGGCAAAGGCGCGAAAAATTTCCTCCGATGACTGAAATTTGTGCAAACTTGCGAGACTTTTCGCCCGTAAGAATGCCGCCAGCGCTCCCTTGACGCCCTTGGCCCCACCGATAAGCACCACAACGCCGTCGCATGCGCCTTCACCTAAGCCAGCCCCCTAAAGCCACTCCCCGGCTGGGTGGCACGCGCCTTTCTGTGGGCTTGCGCCAAGAATAAATGGCGGACCAAGTATCCGACAGTATTTCTCTGTGAAAGAACTCATTGGATTGGTGGAATGAAAATATTTACCGCATTCTTACCCGCCTAAATATTGATACAGAACTTGTTTTCAGCCAATATGCCTAAGGATTAACTATTTTGAGCTTTTTACTTTCAATAAAATTCAGTGTTATCAACATATTTATACACATCTACGCCTCATAATGTATGTATTGGCCATTAAAATTTGAACAAATTTGCGAATACGCTCTATTAAGACAATGGAATCTCATTTTTTACACTATTACGCGACCAAATTATTATGCGCTTGCTAAGAATCTTGCGCTCTCATTCTGCAAAAATGTTTTTATCTCCACTCGTTTTACTACTGATCGACCTTTTTGTAATGGAAAGGCGCTTAGAAGCGTGCATGGGGTGAGAAAAGATGGACTTAGCTCAAGAACAGATCTTGAACTCAGCAATTAGACAGAGCGTGTCGGGTTCGACAGCAAGATTTCAGTCCAAAGGACGCAATGCCTCAGCCTGGGCGGGCGGGCTCGCGACGGCAGCAAGCCTTGCGGCCGCGAGCGCGGTCGGCAGTGATCCTCTCGTTTTCACGCCAGATGAGTACTCGGTCGGAAATGTTGGTCAGCCGGACCAGTATGTCGACATTGTTCTTGCCAATGGCACGGTCGTTCGTCTGCCTGCTGGTCATTTTGTCATTTCGCCGGAAGGCCTCCTGGTACCCCTCATAGATGGTACTGACGATCCGGATGGCGACGGTCTCACCAACGGCCAAGAAGACACGAACGGCAATGGAAATTGGTTTGATGATGATGCGGACGGGGATCTCGTCCCTAACTTCCTAGATTCTTTGGTGCCGCCCAGCGACACGAATGAAGACGGTCTGTCAGATACGCTGGAAGACGCAGACGGCAGTGGTTCGGTCTTGGACGACGACACCGACGGCGATAACATCCCGAACTACGCCGACGATGAGAAATTGGTTCCAAACAGCATCTCATCCAATTTGGTGGCTTATGAGCTGCCAGGTTTGGAGGAAGCAGGATTTAGTTTTGGCGGCTACTGGTCACTTGGCGCGCTCTCGTTTGCTGGCGCCAGCGCTGCTGCAGTCGTGATTAACGAGATCAGTCGTCCAACTTTCGATGATGTCGAGGTCACCTACATCAGCGAAGATGCTACGGACGATACCAGGCCGGATACCACCTCGGGTTCGACGGTCGGAACGTTGCTTGATATCGACGCCTACGCGCCCGGCAACAGCACCGCTGATGCGAATATCACCTACAGCATTACAGGTGGAAACGATAACGGTGCGTTCAAAATTGACGCTGACGGGTTGATAACAGTTGCAGATGCTTACGTTATCGATTTCGAAGCGGCGGCGTCTTACCAGCTCACGGTCAATGCTGCCGATCAAAGTGGTCGGAACAGTTCGACAACCGTGACGATCAACGTGGAAGATGTCGAAGAGGTATCTGCCAGCGCGCCAGGAACTTTGAGCCACACAATTTCGGAAGACGATGTAAACTCACAAGACGTTGCTCTCGGCGCAATTCCGGCGCAGCAACAGTGGGAATTGTCCAATTCAGCTCAGAATGCTGGCATGTCTATTGACCCAAACACGGGTGACCTCACTTTGGGCATCATCGACCTGGAAAATTTGCCGTCCGGCGTGACAGCCGTCTCTGGTGGTGGCGCAGGTGACGGTGGGTCGGCAACACTGACGATCCCCATTACCGTCTCAACAATCACAGGTGAAACCAACAGCTTTGATGTGACGGTAATCGTAAACGGCATCCACGACGAAGACCCCGACTATATCGGACCATCGCCATCGTTATCGCTGCCTGAGAATGAAGACGGCAGTAGTGCTCCGTACGCGGTTGGCTCAGTGGCTGATATTTTTGATGATGGTGAATATTCACCTGGGACGGCCATCAGCTACAGCGCCAATACGTTTCCTGCAGGTTTTTCGATAGATTCAGCAACGGGCGCCATTACGTTCACAGGCGCGGCCTACGATTACGAGGCCGGCCCGACGACAGAGAGTTTGTCCGTTCGCTTTACAGACGCATCTAACGCCTTTACCGACAGAACATTCACTGTGAGCATCACAGACGAAAACCCGGTTGATGACGATGGGGATCCAGTATCAGTTCCTACCTCAGGTGCGCCTCAAACCGTCGACGTTAGCGCCACCCAACACTGGTCGACAATTTTCGATGTCGAAATGACCGAGGGGTCCAATGATAGTCACGATACCGGCATCACCTATAGTATCGTAAGTGGTGAGACGAGTGACGGAGCCAGTTTCGGGATAAATAGCACCACAGGTGAGATCTACCTGAAATGTTTGCCAGATGCGGACCCTCCAACGGGAAGTTATCCTTTTGAAGTGGTGGTCGAAGCTCAAGAGATTGGCGGCGACGCCACAACGCATGACCAAAGTTTCTGGATCGCACTTACGTGACGGGAAGGTCTTACCGCGCCCAATAGCAAGACTTGAACCGCCCCATCGAAGCGGTCACGGCTAACGCCCGCCGTCAGGCCGGTTGAGCAAAGGCGTGATTTGTTTGGAGCGGGCGTTTAAGGCGGGGATTTGCGCTAAAAATTTGGTCTTGCCGGGTATTCGCCAAACCAAGGAAATGCCGGGGCTCCCATTGTATCAAAACAAGCGGGGTTCGTTCATTGAACGGAGCATCGAGGGGCGAACGCCCGTCCCAGTAATAATCGCCGCCATCGGGCTCCCGACGCCCTTGGTGTCAGGCCCGTGGGCGCGCTGATTTTTGAGATTGGGCCTTACGGAACCGCTGTCACCGCTAAAAACGACAATGGAAATAGGCGTCCGGCGTGTCCGAAAAGGTAAACGGGACCGCAAATGTACGAACCCAACCCTTGCGGATGAGCTCCTCTCAAACCCATCCAAGATACTGCAGCCACGATCATGCTGATTGGCTTCTGGTTGCAGTTTCAAACCGCAACCAGCCTAGGAATGCTTCTGCCTCCTGAGACATCGGTTGATCCGTGCAAACGACAAAGTAACCTGCGTTTTCAACTCTGACCTCGGACAATCTGACAAGTGTTCCGTCGCTAATTTCTGGCGCGACCAGATCATCCCATAGGGCGATCCCTTGGCCATCCACGACAGCCTGAACACGGCTGTTTGAGTCCGGGATGGTCAGGCTGGACCGGCTGGGCGCGTAAGGCAGCCCAGCGGCTTTGTGCCAGGCTCGCCAACCAGCATCGCCGGAGCTGTCACCCAAGAGCGGAAGCTGCCTGACCGCTTCGGCCAATCCAAGCTGCCTTGCCTGCTCAGCAACTGCACGGCTGGCGGTTGGCACAGCAGGCAGGGACAGAAGAAGTTCGCTCTTGTGACCCTCCCAGCCGTCAATTCCCCAGAGGATTGCCATGTCGACTTTGACCGATCTCATCATGTCGACGGAATTGATCGGTTCGATCCGCAGGCTGATACCGGGATTGGCCTCAAAAAAGCGGGTGAGCCTTGGCGACAGCCAGCGTGAAGAGAAGTAGGTCAGCGCGCCAACGGTCACGGCACCCGAGGCCGTGCCGCGCAGGTCTTCGATTTCACGATCAATCTGGCTCATGGCCGTTTGGGACACGTGCCACAATCTGCGCCCTTCTTCTGTCAGCCCCAGTTTTGCGTGCGCGCGCTCGAACAGACGAAAGCCTAGCTCGGCTTCAAGCTTGTTGATTTGGTAACTGATCGACCCTTTGGATTGATGCACCTCGTCTGCCGCCTTGGTCATCGACAGGTTTCGGGCCACGGCATCAAAGATCTTGAGGGCATCATAAGAACGAAAGCGCATGGGTATTGTCTAATTTTTTCGAACGACTTGTGCAAATCATTAGATTTGCGCTGAGCGCATTTGGTCCAATATCACCAACTCAATGCGTGGCACCCATCTGTCCTTGTCGAAGATCACCCGCAGGCGTCTAACAACTCTGAACGGTGAGCAATATGACAACTGACCTTTCCCACTTCCGCTTCGTCGCCAAGGCTCTCCCCAATCAGGGCGCGCGCCCGCGCGAATTGGCCCGCACTATGCCGGCCCATCCGCTGAGCTACATGGAACTGCCCTATGATCCCGAATACACGCTCTATAACTTGCGCCTGACGCCAGAAAAGCTGGACACGGCCACGGATGACGAGATGTATTGGGCGGTGCGCACCAACGTCATTTTCCGCCACACCGGCGAATTGCCAATCGAGATCAGTGGGCCAGACGCCGAAACCCTGTTGAACAAGGTGTTCACTCGCAGTGTCAGCAAGGTGAAACCGGGGCGCTGTTCGTATCAGTTCGCCTGCTATCACGATGGTGGCATGATCACCGATGGGGTGCTGCTGCGGTTGTCGCAGAACAGGTTCTGGATGGCGCAGGCCGACGGCGACCTATTCAGCTGGTACAAGGCCCACGCCGAAGGGCTAGACGTGAAAATCCACGACCCGAATGTCTGGGTCAGCCAGATTCAAGGCCCACGGTCGCTGGACTTGCTAGCTGCTGTGCTGGACGGTGGGGTGCCCGATCCATTCCGCTATTTCGACTGCGCCGAGGTCTCTATCGCGGGTCAGACTTGCTGGATCAGCCGCTCGGGCTTCACCAATGAACTGGGTTGGGAAGTCTACATGTTACCCGACACCGACATCCCGGCCATCGGTGACAGGATCATGGATGTTGGTGCGGAATTCGACATCCTGCTGACCGGAACGCCGGTGTTCCGGGCGCGGCGGATCGAAGCCGGGTTGCTCAATGCCGGGTCTGATTTCGGAGCGGACACGACGCCGTTCGAGGCGGGTCTTGGCGGTTTTGTTAAATTTGATGATCGCGATTTTGTTGGCCACAAAGCGCTGGAGGCAGCTGACAAATCCTGCCGCACCTGGGGCATGCGGGTCACCGGCGGTGTCGCACAGCTTGGCCGCGTCATGACCATTGATGGCGAAGAGGTCGGCCGGGTCTGTTCTTCGGGCTATTCGCCCTATCAGGGCTGCGGTGTCTGCATCGTGCGCATGGATGTCCCGGCGCAGGGTCCGGGCACAAAGGTGGAGGTGCTTTGCGCTGATGGGTCCACCCAGAGCGGTGAGCTCTGCACTCTGCCAATGTATGATGCGGACCGGCTCATTCCGCGCGGCAAGCTGGTGGACGTTCCAACAAACCCGATTGCAGCGGAATAACCATGTATGACCTGACGCTCAGCGTTTCGCACGTCCCGGCCCAATCCGATTTGGATACGCGCGAAATCACCATCGGCGCATTGCTGCGCGAGGTTGCCGCAGGGCGCCCGGATGCGCAGGCCCTTGTCGAAGTCAGACAGGACGGATCGACAGGGCGACGTTGGACCTACGCCGAGCTGCTGTCCGACGCCGAGCGACTTGCGCTGGCGCTGTCTACCCGGTTTGCGCCCGGCGAGCGGGTGGTCATCTGGTCGCCCAACAGCCCAGAATGGGTCCTGATGGAATATGCCTGTGCGCTGTCCGGGCTGGTGCTGGTGACTGCAAACCCGGCGTTTCAGGCACGCGAATTGGCCTACGTTCTGGAACAATCCGACGCGGTCGTCTTGTTTATTGTCGAAGAATTTCGCGGCAACCCGATGGGCCGGATCGGGGCCGAGGTCGCAGCAAACATCCCATCGGTGCGCGAAGTCACGGACATGGAAAGCGTCGAGCTTTACACACAAGGCTCCCGCCCGCCCGCGCTGCCCGAAGTCGCGTCGGGCGACGCCGCGATGATCCAATACACATCCGGCACAACGGGCTTTCCCAAAGGCGCGGTGCTCAGCCATCGCGGGCTGGTCAATAACGCGCGGTTCTATGCCGGGCGCTGCGGGGTCACCGAGGCAACCACATGGGTCAACATCATGCCGATGTTCCATACCTCGGGCTGCGGCATGGTCACCCTTGGCTGCCTTCAGGCGGGATGCCGGATGGTCTTGGTCAGCCTGTTTGATCCGGATGTTGTACTGAACCAGTTGGAAGCGAGCAGCGCGGACATCATACTTGGCGTCCCGACCATGGTGGTAGCCTTGCTCGACACTCAGGAAGGGCGCCCACGCGACCTCGCTGCCCTAAAACTTGTCAGTTGCGGTGGCTCGATGGTGGCCCCGGAACTGGTGCGCCGAGTGCAGAACCTGATGGGCGCCGGATTCTCGACGCTTTATGGTCAGACAGAACACTGTCCGGTGATCACTCAACACCATTTGTCAGACAGTATCGACGACATCTGCAACACGGCTGGTCAGCCTGTCGCGCAGACCGAGGTTTCGATCCGCAGTGTCGATGACAACAGCGCTGTCGCGGTTGGCAAGGACGGGGAAATCTGTGCCCGCGGTCCCTGTGTGATGTTGGAATACAATGACAACCCCAAGGCCACGTCCGAGACGGTGGATGAGGGCGGTTGGCTACATACGGGTGATCTGGGCCGGATGGATGCGCGCGGGTATGTGACCGTGACGGGGCGGGTCAAGGAAATGATCATACGGGGTGGCGAGAACCATTTTCCCGCCGAGATCGAGAACTGCCTGTTGGAGCACGCGGGCGTCGCCGAGGTCGCCGTAGTCGGCCTGCCGGACCCGAAATGGGGCGAGGTCATCGGCGCGTTCATCCGTGGCACGGGGCCGCTCGACAAGGCCGCGTTGCACGCTCATTGCCGCGCAAACATGTCTCCTCAGAAAACCCCGAATGTCTGGGTGCAGGTCGAGAGTTTCCCCCTGACCGGCTCGGGAAAAATCCAGAAATTCGTTCTCCGCGACCGTTTCGCCGCCGGGGAATTCAATGAACTCTGACTGACAGGAACCGCCATGCAGGACGCAACCAGACACTATATCAACGGCCAATGGGTCGCCTCGATCGACGGTCGCGAAATTGCGGTTGAGAACCCGTCCACGGAAGAGAAGATCGCCACGATCACTTTGGGTGGCGTCGCAGATGCTGACGCGGCCGTCGCCGCGGCCAAGAGTGCATTCCCGGCCTGGGCGGCAACAGATCCTTTGGGCCGGATCGCCGTACTGGAACGGTTGATGGAGGTCTACAAATCGCGGACCGAAGACATGGCACAGGCCATCAGCGTTGAGATGGGCGCACCTATTGCGCTTGCAAGAACTGCACAGGTCGGTGCCGGGGCGGGGCAACTCAATAACACCATTCGGGCGGCCAAGGCTTTCGCCTTTGAGCGTCCCCTTGGGGAGCACGCGCCCAGCGACATGATCCTTTACGAGCCGGTCGGTGTCTGCGCCCTGATCACCCCGTGGAACTGGCCGATGAACCAGGTGATGCTGAAGGTCGCCCCGGCGCTGGCGGCAGGCTGCACGGTGGTGCTGAAACCATCGGAACTGTCGCCGCTCAGCGCCATTCTGCTGGCCGAGATGATTGATGAGGCAGGTTTCTCGCCCGGTGTGTTCAATCTTGTGAACGGAGATGGCACAGGCGTTGGCACGCATCTCACCGCGCACCCGGATGTGGATATGGTCAGCTTCACCGGGTCCACCCCTGCAGGTGTCGCGATCAGCAAGGCCGCTGCGGATACCGTCAAGCGCGTCAGTCTGGAACTGGGCGGCAAGGGGGCCAACATCATCTTCGCCGATGCCGATGAAAAGGCCGTTACGCGCGGCGTGCGTCATTGCTTCAACAATTCGGGCCAGTCCTGCAACGCGCCGACCCGCATGCTGGTGGAACGCGCGATCTACGACCAGTCTGTTGAAACCGCCCGTAAGGTGGCAGAGAAAACAGAGGTCGGACCGGCGGAGATCGAAAGCCGCCAGATCGGGCCAGTTGTGTCTGAAACGCAATTCAACAAAATCCAATACTTGATCAAGTGCGGCTTTGATGAGCACGCCACACTGGTCGCGGGTGGCCTTGGTCGCCCCGACGGGTTGAACCGGGGTCACTTCGTGCGCCCCACGGTCTTTGCAGATGTCACGTCAAATATGACGATCTGGAAGGAAGAAATCTTTGGGCCGGTCCTTGTGATGACACCGTTTGACACCGAAGAGGAGGCCATCGCGCTTGCCAATGACACGCCCTATGGTCTGACCAACTAGGTCCAGACTGCCGACAAAACACGCGCCCGTCGGGTGGCGCGCGGGCTGCGGTCCGGTATGGTTGAGATGAACGGAAAATTCGGCGGTGCGGGCTCGCCCTTTGGCGGCATGAAGCAGTCGGGCAATGGCCGCGAAGGCGGTGCCTGGGGTCTTGAGGAATTCCTTGAGGTCAAGGCCGTCAGCGATTGGGAGTGAGCATGGCAAAGGTTCTGTACGAGAAAGATGGCCGGATCGGGCGGATCACCCTGAACCGACCCGAGGTGATGAATGCCATCGACGATGATCTGCCGCGCGAACTGGCGGCGGCGGTGGCAGAAGCCGACCATGATCGCGACGTGCACGTGATGGTCCTGTCCGGCGCAGGAAGGGCATTTTGCGCAGGCTACGATCTGGCGCACTACGCAGCGGGCAATGGCCCCAACAAGGTGGTGCAGGAAATGCCTTGGGACCCGATGCAGGATTTCCAGTTCATGTGGGCCAACACGCAGGCCTTCATGTCGCTCTTCCGCGCAATGAAGCCAGTGATCTGCAAAGTGCAGGGGTTTGCCGTCGCGGGAGGTTCGGATATCGCGCTCTGCGCCGATCTGACCGTCATGGGCGATACAGCACAGATTGGCTACATGCCCACACGCGTCTGGGGCTGCCCGACAACCGCAATGTGGGTGCACCGACTGGGGCCGGAAAAGGCCAAGCGGATGATGTTCACGGGTGATAAGATCAGCGGGGTTGAGGCTGCCGAGATGGGGCTGGTGCTAAAATCCGTGCCTGACGATCAGCTCGATGCCGAAGTCGAGACGCTGGCCACCCGGATGTCATCCGTGCCAATCAACCAGCTGGCCATGCAGAAGATGGTGATCAACTCCGCAGTAGAGGAAAAGATCAACCAAACACAGCGCTTTGCCACCGTGTTCGATGGCATCACTCGCCATTCACCCGAGGGCATAAACTTCAAAGCCCGCGTAGAGCAAGTAGGCTGGAAAAAGGCGGTGCAGGATCGGGACACCGGGACTTTTGACTGGACCCGCAATAAGCCCTTCGACTTACACTGCCCGTCAGACTGGTTCACGTCCCCTCGAATCGGGGCGTTTTCTTAGCCAGAAAAGCCGTGATCCCAGCTGGCCCGTCGTTGGTGCGCATCATGTCGGCGATGGATCGCGTCTCGCGATCCAGCTGGGTTTCCAGGCCATCTGAAAATGCCGTGTCCAGCAGCCTTTTGACGCCGCCAAACGCCTTTGTCGGCCCGGATGCTATTTGCTGTGCCATCGCACAGGCCTCGTCCATCACAGTCTCTGGGGGCACCACCCTGTTGACCAACCCCCAGGACTGAGCCTCGGCAGCCGTCAGGACGCGGTTTGTCAGCATCAGCTCCTTTGCCCGCAGCAAACCGACATGTTTCGCCAGATAGTAGGTCGACGATCCGTCCGGCGTAAGCCCGGATGACGTATAGGCCGAAACGAACTTGGCCCTTTCCGACGCAATGACATAGTCGCCAGATAATACTATCGAGAACCCGCCGCCGCCCGCGGTTCCGTTCACGGCCATGATGACCGGTGCGTCGATCCGGGCAAGCCGGATCAACCCTGCATGCAGCAGCGTGGCCATTCGGGTCAGATGCGCGGGTTTGTCAGGAGCGGCGTCCATTTCGGCAAGATCGCCGCCGCCGCAAAACATCTTCCCAGTTGCGTTGACGATCACGGCGCGCACGTCTGGGGCCCCGCATCGCACACCTACGTCAAACAACTCTTCGGCCATGCGCGCATTCAACGCGTTGGCGGGGTTATCCTTGCGATCCAAGGTGATTATCGCGA
>ENA-OQVM01000088-OQVM01000088.1-marine-metagenome-genome-assembly--contig:-NODE-88-length-137416-cov-13.945274_pt1 | contig 137416 bp, 126 predicted proteins | sample MGYA00237776_ERZ505498 | MGnify/ENA primary metagenome ERZ505498 (study PRJEB26159, sample SAMN06265151) | marine metagenome | isolation source: Helgoland LTER site | place: Germany:Helgoland, sampling... | reverse complement strand
CAGCGGCGAGGTTTTGTGGGCTTCACCGCAATACCGCCGCTTACTATTTCCTTCGTCTGCGCGAAATTATTGCCTACGAACTGGAGGCGGAGATTAAGGCGATGTTCGGCGGAGAAATTGAAGTTGATGAAAGCTACTTTGGTGGCAGGCGGAAAGGAAAACGCGGGCGCAGTGCTGCGGGTAAAATCCCTGTATTTGGTTTATTAAAAAGGGGTGGAAAGGTTTACACCAAGATTATCCCAGATGCTTCAGGGGCTACTTTGATCCCGATCATCAAGCGCAAGGTTGTGCCGGACAGCATCGTATATTCAGACTGCTGGAGAGGCTACAACGTGCTGGATGTGTCGGATTTCCACCACTTCCGCCTCAACCATTCTAAGCTATTCGCCGACCGCCATAACCATATCAATAGCATCGAGAATTTCTGGAACCAAGCCAAGCGGCATATGCGCAAATTGAACGGTGTTCCCAAGGATCAATTTGGTCTATATTTGAAGGAATGTGAGTGGCGTTTTAACAACAGTGACCCTTCAAGACAGTTATTAGTGCTAAGACAATGGGTTAAGCGTCACTTGAAGTCGTTATCTGGGTCAGCCCCTTAATAAAATTTCAGGGCTTTTAAAGCGGACTTAACCTGAAAGCTCTGGGAATCGAATATGGAAAGTTTTCTTTATCAGGCTTCAATATATCTCGCCGCAGCCGTTATTGCCGTCCCAATCGCTGCTCGTTTGGGGTTGGGTTCTGTTCTTGGTTATCTAGCAGCGGGTATTTTAATTGGCCCAGTATTTGGTCTTGTAGGTTCCGAAACAGCGGGCCTTCAACACTTCGCCGAATTTGGCGTTGTAATGATGTTATTTCTCATTGGCCTCGAGCTTGAGCCTAAGGCACTTTGGGATATGCGTCACAAATTATTTGGGCTGGGCGGACTACAAATTGTACTTTCCACCGCTGTGATCATGGCCCTTGCCATAGTATTTGGTCAACCTTGGGGCATTTCACTTGCTATAGGCCTTACGCTGGCGTTGTCCTCCACTGCTATCGTTTTACAGACATTGACTGAAAAAGGTTTAACACAAACTAGTGGAGGGAGATCTGTATTTTCAGTACTTCTTACACAAGACATAGCAGTAATTCCAATTCTTGCTGTTTTACCTTTGCTGATTATCACTGCTCCAGTTAAAATCACATCTGACGGCTCAATATCTCGTAATCTAGAGACAACCCAAGGTGAGAATTACAGCGCAACAATGAGCCTTGTAGAAGGACTGCCTGGGTGGGGTGTCACCCTAGTCACAGTCGCCGCTATCGCAACGGTTATTCTTGCAGGCGTTTTTCTAACTCGACCTGTATTTCGCTTTATTCACGCTGCTCGCTTGCGGGAAATGTACACTGCATTGGCACTTCTGATAGTAGTTTCAATCTCATTTTTAATGATGCTTGTTGGGCTATCGCCCGCACTTGGTGCCTTTATTGCTGGAGTAGTATTAGCCAGCTCTGAATTCCGTCATGAGCTTGAAAGTAATATTCTACCATTCAAAGGACTTCTGCTTGGCCTATTTTTCGTAACTGTAGGTGCTGGGATTAACTTTGAAATTCTCTTTAGTGATTTTTTCTTACTTATCACCATGGCACTGCTACTCATTTTCGTTAAGGGCTTAGTATTGTTTGGTTTAGCTTTAACGTTTGGAATACGGGGGCGAGACAGGTGGTTATTTACTTTAGGATTGGCTCAAGCTGGCGAATTTGGTTTTGTACTTGTAGCATTCTCTGTAGGTCAGGGTGTTCTTCCAACTAGCGTCGCAGAAACTTTGCTTTTAATCATTGCTTTGACCATGCTGATTACGCCGTTTCTATTTATTGTTTATGACCTTATTCCACAAAAAACTAATGATAGATTTGAGGATCTTGAAGCTGACGAAATTGATGTTGAAGGTCCAGTTATAATCGCTGGTATTGGCCGTTTTGGACAAATTGTTAATCGTTTGGTGCAAGGTACTGGCTTCAAAACCGTTGTTTTAGATCATGATATGGAGACGATCACCCTAATGCGACGCTTTGGTTTCAAAGGGTTTTTAGGAGACCCTACTCGTCCTGACATTCTTAAGGCCGCAGGATTAAATGAAGCACGCGTACTAGTTGTTGCTCTTGACGATCCAGACGCCTCAGTAAGACTTGTGGCACACGCTCGTAAAACAAGGTCAGATTTGCATATCGTCGCCCGAGCATATGACAGAGTTCACGTCTACAAACTTTATCAAGCTGGAGCTAATGACATTGTTCGCGAAATGTTTGATGGTTCGTTACGAGCGGGACGCTATGTCATCGAGCAACTGGGATTAAGCGACTACGAGGCTGCAGAAGCAGAACGGGTTTTCTACCAACATGACAGAGATGCAGTTCGACAATTGGCTGAGCTATGGGATCCTAATGTACCGCCTGCGGAAAACGAGGCTTATGTCACAAGGGCAAAATTATTGGAGAAAGAGTTAGAGTTTTCTCTATCCGTCCGCTCAGATAAGCCAACACAGATATAAAATGTATCATCAATAGTGAACCGGTATATTGCAAAGAAATTTACCAAAACAGCATAAACGAACAGTCTCAGCCAGCCGCAACACCAGCCTCGGCAAAAGTCGACATACCACTGTGACAGGCGATTGCACCCTTTAATACGCCAATGGCAAGCGCACCGCCTGAACCTTCGCCAAGTCTCAGACCAAGTTGTAATAATGCTGGTTTATGCAAGGCTTCTAGCATTCTATAATGGGCGCTCTCCGCACTCTGATGTCCTGCAACACAATGATCGAGGGCACCGATCTCAGTGTACTCAAGGCATGCGGCTGCAGCGGTACATATAAAGCCATCTAAAATCACAGGAACTCTCAAACTACGAGCACGTGTTATAGCGCCGGCCATACCAGCCAACTCTCGCCCACCGAGACGCATCAAGACATCTAAACCATCAATCGCATCTGAGTGCCGCGACAAGCCCTCTGAAACTATTTGGGTCTTAATAAATAAAGCACTTTCTTCAATCCCTGTTCCACGCCCAGTCCAGTCAATTGGCAAACCGCCAAACAAACGGGCTGCAATGGCAGAAGCGGATGTTGTATTTCCGATACCCATTTCACCTACAACCAAAAGATCAGTATTCTGGTCAACCGCAGCCCATCCAGCCTGTAAGGCTTCAACACAGTCACCTTCGGTCATTGCAGGGCCAATTGTAAAATCTGCTGTTGGCCGTTCCAGATCTAATGGAACTACATCCATACGCGCACCAAAGGAAGCCGCTAGTTGATTTATTGCAGCACCCCCATGCTCAAAATTAGCTACCATCTGTGCTGTCACTTCCGGCGGAAATGCTGATACTCCACGCGCGGCTACACCATGATTTCCAGCAAAAATTATTATCTGTGGTGCTTCAAGAATTGGTCGAGCGTTCCCTCGCCAAGATGCATACCACTCCGCTAATTCCTCCAAACGCCCCAAGGCACCGGGTGGTTTGGTCAATTGCCCATTACGTACTGCAGCCTCAGCTGCAATTTTTGGGTCAGCCATTGGCATTTCTTTTAACAGTCCGCGAAACTCATTAAGTGTGTTAAACGTCATTGCTAATCTTTCTCTTGGCTGTAACCTTCTTGCTCTTCAACCAAAGTTGCGCTACCCGCAAGTCAGGATCAGACATGGAAACCAAAAAAACCGACAGAAGCCTCGCGAAGTTTTGGGATTTAGCTGTAGCAATGGTTCTTCTGACACGACTGCCCATACCAGATTTACCAAAACACGCATTTTCTAATCCAGCCCGCTCTGTCTGGGCTTATCCTATAGTTGGATTGATTCTTGGTATAATTGTGGGCCTCGTGAGCTGGGTCTGCACAAAATTGAACCTCTCGGATGGTATTACTGCAGGGATAATTTTAGGAGCACTAATTATACTTACTGGCGCCATGCACGAAGATGGACTTGCGGACACCTTCGATGGTCTCTGGGGTGGTCTTGATATCACAAAGCGGCTTAAGATTATGCGAGATAGTCATATAGGAGTGTACGGAGTATTAGCTCTAATTGTTGCTACAGGATTACGCTGGCTAAGCCTTACAGAAGTAACAGTGACAGACATTCTAACTGCATTGGTAATTTCCCGTGCGATGATGCCTTTATTAATGTGGGCAATGCCAAACGCTCAGGAGACGGGACTATCTCACAGTATAGGCCGCCCACGACTAACAAGTGTCGTTATCGGGATTTTCATTGCTGCAGCCATAGGCATTATTCTAAGTGGCGGCCTAGGTATTGCAGCTCTAGTAGTGGCGGTTGGGGTCGCCACCCTTGTAGGTTCCGTCGCATCTAACAAAATTGGTGGTCAAACTGGTGACATTCTCGGAGCAACACAGCTTTTGGCCGAAATCTCAATTCTTATGGTACTGATTTCTTAAAACTATTTTCATAAGTAAGATCAAATTTAATTTGAAGTAGAAAAAGCCATTTCTAGGCTGCAATACGGCTCATAAGGACATCACCGACCTCCTTGGCAGCAGCCAATTCATCGCCACCCGATACGGCAGCAACTTCCCGAGTCAATCGCTCCAGCGCAGCTTCGTACAGCTGTCGTTCAGAATAACTTTGTTCGCGTTGGTCATCTGTGCGATGTAAGTCGCGCACAACTTCAGCAATAGCAATAAGGTCACCTGAATTAATCTTTTGTTCATATTCTTGTGCACGGCGGGACCACATTGCACGTTTAACTTTTGCCTTACCTTTTAGAGTTTTCATCGCAGCGATGATCACATCCGGGCTAGATAATGCACGCATACCTATGTAAGTAGCCTTATTCGTTGGAACACGCAGTGTCATCTTGTCTTTCGCGAATGTTATTACAAACAACTCTAGCATAATGCCTGCAACTTCCTGTTCTTCAATTGATACTACCTGACCTACACCGTGGGCTGGATAGACAACGAATTCATCAGGGGAGAAGTCGAGCTTTTTAGATTTTGTCATTCTTAATCCTCATTTGAACTGCAGAAATTGATAATTTCTATAATACAAATTATCAAATCAACCACCAATCAGCGTTTACAGGAGGCAATCATATATTCTACAGCTTATTTATTTTTACTCGTTAACATAAAAACGGTGCACCTGAAAGCTTCCGTATATTTAGCTTTTTTAACATATTAGCTAAAATCCATTAGTTTAATTTTGACCAACTTGGCAGTTCTTTATTCAAAGATACAATCAGTGTATGTTGACGCTAACCACCCTCACCTGGCGTTTCAGAAAATATGTCAATTTTTCCTTTTTTTCCATCCATATCATCAGCGGTTGGTAATGGGTCTTTTTTTGTAACGATCACAGGCCACAATTCAGAGTATTTCCGATTGAACTCAACCCACTTTTCCATATCAGGTTCCGTATCAGGCCGAATCGCATCTGCGGGGCACTCTGGTTCACACACACCACAATCGATACATTCGTCAGGATGAATTACCAGCATATTTTCGCCTTCGTAAAAGCAATCTACTGGGCAGACTTCAACACAGTCTGTATATTTGCAGGCAATGCAGGCGTCGTTGACGATGTAGGTCATACAAAGGCTCGTTTGGTTTATGTTTCTCTTTAGCTAGTTCAGCAGCGGGGATCATTCAAGGTGGCGTAAGCGTGAAAGATCACTTCGCCGTCGATCACGTTTAGTAGGACGCCCTTTACCTTCAAATTTTGGGTTTTCTGCAATTATACTGTCTGAAGGTTTTGGTATTGGAGTAAAGTCCTTATACAGTGTTTGTGCTTCAGAAGCCGGCCCGCGCCTTGTACCAACGGCAACAATTTTTACAGTGCGGACAATATCGCCTTGAACAAAAGTCAGAACATCTCCAGCGCCTACAGATGTTGCCCGTTTTGTCACACGCTCTCCATTCACACGAACATGTCCATCCGCCACCCGAGTGGCGGCTAAAGAACGCGTTTTAAAAAATCTCGAGAACCAAAGCCACTTATCCAAACGCAGCTTTTGCTTTTCCTCAGACACTTATTTGTTATCACGCAAACCCATGAGCGCCACTGCAAACGGATTATCAGGATCTATTTTTTTCTCTGCTCTGGGTGGTCTCGCAGAAAAATTCTGAGATTTACTGTCCGAAGGTTTACGTCTACTTTTGCCATTAGGTTTTCCTGTTCCACGGGGTTTACCGGTTCCCTGTGGTTTAGGACGACTGCGCTGCCCACCTGACGGCCTTGCCCAAGAAAAAGTATAAAACACCTCCATCTCGGGGGCTTCCACCATTTGGGATTTTACTTCAACGCTACTATCAACCAGCTTTTCTTTGATCGGCTCATCCTCAAGCAGTTCTTTGGATGGTTCCACCACGTTTTTTTCAATCTCACGCTCGTCAGAGGTATTTATGACGGGTTTAGCTACAACTGCATTTTCAGTTGATCCTTCAATTGGAGTTCCCTGTTGATCTGCAACCAAATCCTGAGTTAACGTGACAACTTGCGCTTTAACCTTCTGGCGTTCACCCTTCTCCACCCTGTATCCCAGACCTGTCATCAACTCTGAGAACTGTATCAACGTCATGCCAGTTATAGAAAGCATATCAGCTTTAGCCTCAAAACCACCCCTTGAGTCTTCTGATCGCAACATATCAGCTAGTCGCTCCAACATGTCGATCCGAATTGCACGCTCACCAGCATTATGGTAACCAGCTATAGTGTCAGCACCCTGAGGACTGGTGGGCATCGCGGGGATAGTCACCAATCCAGGCGGTGGCGATTCGGGAAACTCATTGAGACATTTGGAAAGTGACCAAAGGACCAACCGCAACCGCGTTGCTGCAGGTTTGAGCAAAATTGGCATAAAAATAGTGAATTGACCAAACCGAATGCCGTGCTTTCGCAACACTGCACGCGAATCCTGGTCTAGCGCTTTCACCTCATCTGCTACATTAGCTCGCCGCAGCACACCCATTGACTCAACCACGCGAAATGCAAAGCCTTTAGCCAACCCATTTAATGCATCATCATGCTGCAGTGCTATCAAAGGCTCAAACAAAGACACAACCTTACGTTCGATAAAGTGTTGTAGCCGACGCTGAACTTTTTGAGCCACTTCTGAACCCGCAACATCATCAACAAAAACTTCAACTTGCGGTTTAAGAGGGTCTGGACCCTGCACAAGTTTACCAACAGCTGATGACCCCCACATCAGTCCACCCTGTTCCGTATAATCAATCTCAGTGTCTGGCGCGTTATAAAAGCGATCAGCACGCAGATGAAAATGCGGCGCAAGAGCCTGCAAAGCTGCCGTTTTGATCGTTTTGGCTTCTGCCGCACCAGCGCCCTTGTCCTGCGAAAACTGAAATCCATCTAACTTGCCGACGAACTCGCCTTCGACAGTTACTTTACCTGCGTCATTTACTTCGGCCACCATGGCCTCCTTTTGGCCTAGCCGGCGCAACAAAATCGAAGTGCGCCGATCTACGAATCTTTGCGTCAGCTTCTCATGAAGAGTATCTGACAACCGATCTTCTACATGGCGAGTCTCTTCTCGCCAATGTTTTTCGTCATCTATCCACTCCTTACGTTGAGCCACATAAGTCCATGTGCGAATAAATGCCAATCTTTTACTTATGGTATCAATATCACCATCATTACGGTCAATAAGTTTTATTTGACGCGCCATCCAAGCATCAGGGATTGAACCACGTTCATTCAAATAGCGAAAAATAGTATCTAGAAGGTTTACGTGTTCCTGATGGCTTACACCACGAAAATCAGGGACCCGACAAACGTCCCATAATAGTCTAACAGAAGGTCCATCAGTGCATCGAGCTCTTACATCAGCGATCTCAGAAAGCGACTTTAGGGCCATCAAGTCGTCTGCTTCCCTAGCGCGCACCAAAACGTCATGGTTTGAGGGAGCCTCAAGTGATCGGATTAAGGCATCAATGGAACCAAACTGGAGCATATGGTTGCGCCATTGCAACTTTTTTAAGGGCGTGAACCTATGATCCATAATAGCTTTTGCGACACCATCTTCGAAGGGGCGCACATCTCCTGTCACTCCAAAAGTACCGTCTTTCTGACCACGACCTGCCCTACCAGCAATTTGTGCCAACTCATTTGGTGCTAATTCCCGAATTCTGCGGCCATCAAATTTAGATAAAGAGGAAAAGGCTACATGATCAATATCAAGGTTCAAACCCATTCCAATAGCATCCGTTGCCACTAAAAAGTCAACTTCACCGTTTTGATACATTTCCACCTGCGCATTCCGCGTGCGTGGGCTTAAAGCACCCATAACAACTGCGGCGCCGCCTTTTTGGCGACGGATTAATTCGGCAATGGCATAAACATTATCAACCGAAAATCCCACAATGGCTGAACGTGGGCGCATCCTACTAACTTTTTTTTGACCGGAATGGACTAATTGTGACATCCGCTCTCGACGCATGAATTGAGCTTCAGGAACCAATAAGGAAATTGGGCCTCGCATCGTATCAGCCCCAAGAAATAACGTTTCCTTCAAGCCTCGTGCACGGAGAAGTCTGTCTGTAAATACATGGCCACGTTCGGGATCGGCACACAACTGGATTTCATCAACTGCCAGCAAATCTACGCCCATGCCCTCAGGCATCGCTTCTACAGTGCAGATCCAATACTGAGTTCGCGGCGGCACAATCCGTTCTTCACCAGTTACCAAAGCTACAACGGATGAGCCCCTGATGTTGACTACGCGATCATAGACTTCTCGCGCCAATAAGCGCAAAGGTAAACCTATAATGCCCGTTCGATGGCCGATCATACGATCTATTGCATATGTTGTTTTACCCGTATTGGTTGGACCCAAAACTGCCACAATTTTTGCGTCGCCTAACATGGGTATCTCCCAACTACTCAGAGCTCGCGACCGATTCCATCCATCGTCAACCTCTCAAGTGCATTGCTGGCGTTTTCATGATTAGGATTCAAGTCGATGACTTGAGAAAAAGCTTGTTCCGCCCTGTCTAAATCACCAAATTCTGTCAACATCATCCCAAGACCGAATATTGCATTGTAGTTGTTTGGATTCAAAAGCAAAGCTTTTTGCAAATCATCAAGAGCAGGACCATAAAGACCCTTTAAGTAAAAGGCTGTTGCTCGAGCATGCCACCCTTCCGCAAAATTAGGCGCATGATCCGTAACGGCAGTGAGATGCTCAATCGCCACATCAAAGTCTCCAGCTTCAGTCGCTTCCCGACCGCGCCGCAATAGCAAATCAATCGATACCGAACCCGATTGCGACCATAAGCGCTCAATCTCTCTGGACAGGCGTTTTGCCTCAACAGGCCCAGAGCTATTTAAATCATTCATCAAATCATTGATGGAGGACTGCGCATGAGCTGGCTGTGCGAGCCCAACAGTCACAAATAACGTCGACACGAAGTAGCAAAGAATGTTCATTTGTAAGCCCATGGAACTTGATGTAACAGAAATTTCTCAATTTTCCAGAAAAGAACGTAAAACTTCCAAAAAAACAAGGCTGACAATGAGTGATATTCTTAAACAAGCAGTTGATATACTGAATAAAAAACTAACAGATTCTGATTTTTCTGGGTTGGCTAAGTTTGTTGTGCTAGATGAGGGATCAATTCTTATCAAAGACGGTATTGCGAAAGTGTCCGATGATCCAGCGGATGTAACTTTATCTGCCGATGCAGACACCTTTGAGTCTATTTTGACCGGCAGTACTGACCCAACATCCGCATTTATGACCGGAAAATTAGCTTTAGACGGCAATATGGGTATTGCAATGCAATTGGCATCGGCACTTAGTTCATGAATTTAGATGCTGCCCCTATTCTAAATAATTTAAAAGATTCGCTCTTGCCTGGAACAGCTTATTGGGTCCGTGCATCAGATAATACGCGGCTTCGAATTGCTATTTTCAATCAAAGCTCTACTATGGGAACTATATTGTTCTTTCCTGGCCGCACAGACTATATTGAAAAATATCAACATACTGCCACTGATCTCGCCCAGCGGGGCTACACAACAATCATTATTGACTGGCGTGGTCAGGGATTGGCAGACAGAATGCTGGATAATACTCGCATCGGGCATGTAAACTCATTTATTGATTATCAAAAAGACGTCGATGTTATGACAGAGGCGGTCAATGAGCTCCAGCTGCCAAAACCCTACTACTTAATTGCTCACTCAATGGGAGGGTGTATTGGATTAAGGTCAATATACCGCGGTCTTGACGTTAAGGCTTCAGCTTTTACCGGACCAATGTGGGGGATTCAGATAAAACCCTATCTTCGTTTAGCTGCTTGGACTATGGGACAGATAATGCCTGCCTTAGGTCAAGGACATCGTTTACCTCCGGGTAAAAGCATCGAACCTTATGTTTTGAATGCTCGTTTTGAGGATAATCAATTAACAAGTGATTTTATTATGTATGAAATGATGCGCAAACAGTTGCAGACGCACCCTGAACTTTCATTGGGCAGTCCTAGTTTCCAGTGGATTGGTGAAGCTCTTTGGGAGATGCTCTCATTGTCAAAAATGCCTGCCCCCTCCACCCCGAGCAAAGTATTTCTTGGTACTGATGAGAGAATTATTGACCCTACTAGAATCAAGGCTCGGATGAAAAATTGGGCTAATGGCACTTTGCATATCATTCAGAAAGGTCGGCATGAACTCCTAATGGAGAATCATAAAACCCGTTCCAAAATTCTTAATCTGATTACAAATGAGTTTGCTAAAGCGATCTGAGCCTAGCACTTTAAAGATGTCACACTAATTATTAATTTATGAATGCTCTAATTTTTACTCCTTCAGGAATTTATTGCCCCGCTGGCGACTTCTACATAGATCCATGGCGGGCGGTTCCACGTGCTTTAATTACACATGGCCATGCGGATCATGCACGTTTAGGTATGGAAGCATATTTGGCCACGGATATTGCCGGTCCAGTGATTCGATACAGGCTGGGCAACATCGCGCTAGAAGAAATTTGTTATGGCGAAACACGGCAAATTGGCGGTGCAAAAGTATCCTTTCATCCTGCGGGTCATGTGCTTGGGTCAGCACAGATTCGTGTTGAGGTCATGGGTGAGGTTTGGGTCGTTTCGGGAGACTACAAAATTATTGATGATGGTCTTTCAACACCTTTTGAAACAGTTAGATGCCATCATTTTATTACTGAAAGCACATTCGGATTGCCAGTCTTTCACTGGCCAAATCAAAATGACGTTTCGCATCAAATCAACGATTGGTGGTCTCACTGTGCAAAAAATAACAAAACCGCTTTTCTAGGTTGTTATTCATTAGGTAAGGCACAGCGACTGCTTACGATGCTTGATCCTTCTATTGGGCCAATATTAACCCATACAGCGATAGATAATACCAATCAGGTTATCCGAGAACAGGGCATCAAACTGCCTAAAACATTTATAGCCAATGCTAGTGTGGACCCAAAGAACTTTTCTGGCGCAATAGTTCTCGCCCCACCATCAGCAATTGGATCAAACTGGTCTCGCAGGTATGGAGCGCAAGAGACTGCTTTAGCTAGTGGATGGATGACACTACGGGGCGTCAGACGCCGTCATGCGACAGACCGAGGCTTTGTGATATCAGATCATGCAGACTGGCCCGGCCTATTAGAAGCAATTAAAAATACCGGGGCTGAGAACGTTTATGTAACACATGGATATTCAAATATTTTTGCTCAACATTTGAGTAATTTGGGCTGGAATGCAAAGGTTCTCCAAACCGAGTTTGGTACTGAGATAGAAAAAGAGACTTCATGAAAAGGTTCGCCACCCTGTTTAAAGCCCTGGATGAATCTACTAAAACAACAGTTAAGATCGACGCACTTGTACACTATTTCAAGGAAGCCCCCGAACAAGACCGTCTTTGGATTATCGCAATATTCTCCGGCCGCCGTCCAAAACGAGCCGTAACTACCGGTCAACTGCGTGCGTGGGCAGCTGAAGTTGCAGGGATCCCGTTGTGGCTATTTGAGGAATCCTATCCTATTGTTGGAGATCTGGCTGAAACCATTGCACTAGTGCTACCACCACCTGATACAGAAACAGATCATAGCTTAACCTACTGGATTGAACTTCTACGCGAATTACCACAAGAAGAAGATACTCGCAAACAAGCTGTATTAAACGCTTGGAATGGCCTCAATTTAACTCAAAGATTTTTGTTTAACAAACTGATCACTGGTGGATTTCGTGTTGGGGTGAGTCAAAAGCTAATGACACGCGCGTTAGCCATTGTCACCGAGCGGGAAGAATCCGAGATGGCACATCGGTTAATGGGGGCATGGAGCCCGACTACCATTACTTGGCGCGACTTGATCGAAGTAGAAAACTCCACTGCCAGCGCATCAAAACCTTTCCCATTTTGCCTCTCTCATGCTCTTGACACTAAAATTAATTGCTTAGGCAGCACCTCAGATTGGCAAGCAGAGTGGAAGTGGGATGGCATTCGTGGCCAATTAATTGTCCGCGATAGCGAACTCTACATTTGGTCAAGAGGCGAGGAGTTGGTTACACATATTTTTCCTGAACTTGTCAGTATACATAATTTTATTCCACAGGGGACTGTTATGGATGGCGAGTTACTGGCTTGGGGTGAAGCAGGGCCTAAGAACTTCAATACTTTACAAAAACGGCTTGGACGTAGAACCGTATCTAAAAAACTACTACAGGAGGCACCCGTTATTTTCTATGCTTATGATTTGCTGGAGTGGCAGAGCGAAGACATAAGGCATAAGCCACTAAATATTAGACGTAAAATGCTTGAACAACTATTCAAAAACCCAATATCTGGTGCGCCAATAAAACTATCCCCAACCGTCGAGTTCGACACATGGGCCTCACTTGCTAAGGTTCAGGCAACTGCTCGAGCTGAAAAGGCTGAAGGACTGATGCTGAAACGCAAAGACGGTCCTTATCTTGCAGGCCGCAAAAAGGGTAATTGGTGGAAATGGAAACTGGACCCTCTGACTATTGACGCAGTAATGATTTATGCAAAGTCAGGTCATGGACGTCGGGCAAATCTATTTACAGATCTAACATTTGCAGTGTGGAGTGGAAATGATCTCGTGCCTTTCACAAAAGCCTATTCAGGATTAACTGACGCCGAATTCCGCAAGATTACCTCTTGGGTGAAAAAAAATACGCTGGAAAGATTCGGACCAGTGCGCAGCGTCTCACCGCACTTTGTGTTTGAGATTGCATTCGAAGGAATCCAAGCGTCCAAGCGTCATAAATCTGGGATAGCTTTAAGGTTTCCACGCATTGCACGTTGGCGACATGACAAATCCCCTCATGAGGCTAACAGTCTAACAGACTTGAAGCAAATACTGGAAAATTTCATATGAATAAAAATCTATAGATTTACGTATTTGAACGGTGCTGGCTCTTGTCCAGACCGCTACTACGCCATACTTACCTTAACAGATAATCAAAGGTCTTAAAGATGCTACAATTTCCTTTTCAAAGATTTAGCGCAAACTCCAACCACGGCAATCAATCTTTAGGTAAATTGCCTGAGTGGAATCTTGACGATCTATATACGGGCGAGGACGCCCATGAACTAAAGCAAGATTTAAACTGGTTGGAAACGTCTTGTCTTAACTTTGCAAATGATTTTGAAAATAAACTTGCCACTTTGAGCGCAATTGAGTTGCTGCTCTGCGTCCAGCAACAAGAGCGCATAAATCAAGTTGCAGGACGTATCATGTCATTTGCAGGCCTGCGTTACTACCAAATGACCACTGATGCAGGACGGACAAAGTTTATGTCTGACATGCAAGAACTAATTACAGATTATACAACACCGTTGGTTTTTTTCACACTTGAATTAAACCGCCTCGAGGATAAGCACTTGAGTTCGCTCATGAGACAGAACCAAGATTTAGCACGTTACAAGCCAGTATTCGATAAAATTCGATCAATGAAACCTCATCAGCTATCTGATGAAATAGAAAAATTATTGCATGATCTTGGTGTTGTCGGTGATGCTTGGGAGCGTTTGTTTGATGAAACGATCGCCGGACTAACTTTCCACATTGATGGTGAGCCAATGGGTATTGAGGCAACGTTGAACTTTCTCACAGATCCTGAGAGGGCGAAGCGCGAAAGTGCCGCACGCGAGTTGGCAAAAGTATTCAGCGACAACATAAAAACGTTTGCTCGGGTACACAATACGCAAGCTAAGGAAAAGGAAATACTAGACCGCTGGCGCAATATGCCCAGCGCACAATCTGGCAGACACTTATCTAATCAAGTGGAGCCCGAAGTAGTTGACGCATTACGCAACGCTGTTGTGAATTCTTATCCTAAACTGAGCCATCGCTACTATGAGTTGAAACGCAAATGGCTTGGCCTCGATCGAATGCAGATATGGGATCGTAATGCACCTTTACCCATGGAAGACCCTCGCATAGTTAATTGGGACGAAGCAGAAAATACAGTAATGGATGCTTACAACGCCTTCGATCCGCTTTTAGGCGATTTAGCCAAGCCATTTTTTAAAAATGGCTGGATTGATGCAGGTGTAAAACCCGGAAAAGCGCCTGGTGCATTCGCACACCCCACTGTGACCAATGTACATCCGTATGTTATGCTCAACTACCTTGGTAAACCGCGAGATGTTATGACTTTGGCACACGAGCTGGGCCACGGTGTGCACCAGGTCTTAGCGGCAGAACAAGGTGAAATGTTGTCTTCAACTCCGTTGACACTGGCAGAAACAGCTTCTGTCTTTGGAGAAATGCTTACATTTCGTAAAATGCTGGATGGAGCAAAAAGTCCCACTCAAAGAAAAGTCATGCTGGCTAATAAAGTTGAAGATATGATTAACACGGTGGTGCGGCAAATTGCATTCTACGATTTTGAATGCAAATTGCACGAAGCCCGCCGTTCTGGTGAACTGAGACCCGAAGATATTAACGCACTCTGGATGTCAGTTCAGGCAGAGTCGCTTGGGCCAGCGTTTGATTTTATGGAAGGCTACGAAACCTTTTGGGCGTATATCCCCCATTTCGTGCACTCGCCTTTTTACGTGTATGCATATGCTTTCGGGGACGGATTAGTAAATGCACTCTATTCCGTTTATGCAGATGGAAAAGAAGGTTTTGAGAAAAAATATATCAATATGCTTCAGGCAGGTGGTTCAAAACATCATAAAGAGTTACTCGCACCATTTGGACTTGACGCATCTGATCCAAAATTTTGGGACAAAGGCCTCAGTATGATTTCTGGATTTATTGATGAACTAGAAGCTATGGAGAATTAGACCTGCGCTTTTTTCATATGTAGACAATACTATGGTTCATGGCAGAGCCTGTTGTGTAATGTAATGTTCTGCTTCTTGAAACTGTTAGAGGCTTTCAAGATCTTAAAAACGTAATTAGCTCCAAATTACCTGCTGACAAAAGTTAATAAAAGGTGTTTAAAAAGCTACTGCCTAGTGTGCCAGTACCTTTTTAAAAGTTAATTAGATTCAAACTCCACTCGCCGCCATAAGGCCTTTTTCGTCAGCTATAGAACGCATTTTGGTTTGTAACTTATCGAATGCACGGACCTCAATCTGGCGAATACGTTCGCGACTGACATTATACTGTTCCGAAAGGTTTTCCAACGTTATGGCCTGATCCGACAAACGCCGTTGGGTCAGTATGTCTTTTTCACGATCATTCAACGCTGCTAATGCTTCGGATAGCATTTCTCGACGGACTTCTAATTCGTCACGCGCCTCGTAATCCCCGGCCTGGTCAGCGCTTTCATCCTCAATCCAATCTTGCCATTGCATTGTTCCTTCACCGTCGGAGCCAACAGTCGCATTCAATGAAGCGTCCCCGCCGCTCAACCGACGATTCATCGAAATAACTTCATTCTCGGAAACACCAAGATCCGTAGCAATGCGCGTAACATTTTCAGGGCGCATGTCACCCTCTTCCAGAGCGCCAATCTTGTTCTTAGCTTTGCGCAAATTAAAAAATAATTTCTTTTGTGCGCTCGTAGTTCCAAGCTTTACCAACGACCATGATCGTAAGATATACTCTTGAACCGAAGCTCTTATCCACCACATCGCATATGTAGCAAGCCTGAAGCCCTTTTCCGGATCAAAACGTTTAACAGCTTGCATTAGGCCAACGTTTGCCTCCGATATAACTTCGGCTTGAGGCAATCCATAACCTCGATAGCCCATTGCAATCTTAGCAGCCAAACGCAGATGACTTGTCACCATACGATGCGCTGAGGCGGTGTCTTGCTCCTCCACCCACCGCTTTGCAAGCATGTACTCTTCTTCCGGCTCCAGAAGCGGAAACTTACGTATTTCCTGCATATACCGGCTCAGTCCACCTTCAGGAGTTGGCGCGGGTAAGTTAGCGTAATTGGCCATTATATTTCTCCTTTATTACTCAAAAGGTTAAATGCTAATATTCTTACCCATAATATGGGTAGAGACCGCAACCCCTTCAAGGGCAAGGTTGCTGGCCGCTTTGAGATAATACACCATCAACTGTTAGTTTCACCCTTTTTTATCGAAGCTCACGCACATGTGCTAATAGTTTCAAATGTATATCTTTTAGCATTTGCTCTGGTTTAGCTTGGATTTAAAATCAACAAATTTAATAAGTTGTTAAAATCATCAGGTAAGGGGGCCTCGTACCTCATGTTTTGCCCTGTAATAGGGTGCACAAATCCTAAAATAGCAGCATGCAATGCTTGCCGACGAAATCTTTCCAATGCCGTTTTAGCGGCTTCACTCAGAGCACCTCGGGCCAGCTTACGCTTACCACCGTAAACAGGATCACCAATCAACCCATGACCCACATGAGCCATGTGTGCTCGGATTTGATGAGTGCGACCAGTCTCCAACCAGCATTCGATCTGTGCTACAGACTCAGGAGTTCCATACCGTGATATTACTCTCGTTCTTGTCACCGCATGCCGTCCTCCCTGAAATAGAACCGCCTGACGCTGCCGGTCAGTTTTATGTCGTCCAAGTTGAGTAGTAATTTTCAAAATATTACCTGGCTCAAAAGAAACGCCCCTGACCCCGCGTAATCGGGGGTCATTTGCGTTTGGCACACCATAGACTAAAGCGCGGTAGTACCGCGCAACGGTATGAGCAGCAAATTGAGCAGCTAATCCATGATGCGCCGCGTCAGTTTTAGCCACTACCAATAAACCACTAGTTTCCTTATCAATACGGTGAACTACACCCGGTCGTTTCATACCACCAACACCTGAAAGCGTGTCACCACAATGAAAAATTAGAGCATTAACTAAGGTTCCCGACGGTGACCCAGGAGCAGGGTGTACAACCATCCCTGCAGGCTTATTGACCACGATCAGGTCAGCATCTTCATGAACTACCTCAATCGGAATATCTTCAGGCACTAAATGACTTTCCTCGGCAGCTGCAACTCTTACCTCAACCAGCGCTCCTGCAGTAATTCGAGCTTTAGGGTCAGAAACTACATTACCATTAACCGTAACCGCTCCTCCCACGACTAACCTGACTAACCGCGTTCGCGACAAAGAAGCCCCCACTGGCACGTCACGAGCTATCGCCTTATCAAGGCGCTGAGGGGGATCCTCACCGATTAAAAAGGATATAAGCGTGGACGACATCAAAAACCTCTCAGAACCAGCTAATTTAAGATTTTTACGTCGGCTGGTAACGATATTAACTGCCATAATGATTTTGGGTGTTTTAACGGTGATCTCATTGCTTGTCATCCAGCTGAATACGTTCAACCCGAAAATAATACTACCTGACCAGATAGCTTTGCCAAAGGGAACAGTGGCAAAAGCATTTACCTTCGGCTCAAATTGGTATGCAGTTGTTACCGCAAAAGATGAAATATTAATTTTTGAACAGACGACTGGATTACTCAAACAAACTGTGAAAATAAAGTGACACGCTAAGCCTACACATTTAGTAGGGTTGTCATAGGAATATTTTGCGCCTTATCAGGCATACTCTGGCTACAATTTTTTATAAAAACTTATCCATAAAACTTGAAATTTCAATGTAGCCAATTCATTAATTGATTTAGTAAATAAGATAGAAAATTATTACAGCCAATGCCCCTCACAAAACCAAAGAATTATTATATGTACAATACACAACCTTGGTACGGTCGGTCGAAATAGCCCGTTTGTAAATAAATCTACCCTTGTAATACGACAGCAGGAACCCACGGAAATGAAAATCCGTTCCACCCATCATTATTCCTCACGACGTTCGGCAGTATTAGCGGACAATATGGTGTCAACATCACATCCATTAGCCTCTCAGGCTGGTCTTACAATGTTAACACAAGGTGGCAACGCAGTGGATGCAGCAATTGCCACGGCTATTTCTCTCACTGTGGTTGAACCAACAGGCAATGGCCTCGGATCTGATGCGTTTGCTATTGTTTGGGATGGCACAAAATTACATGGTCTAAATGCGTCTGGCAGGTCACCGGCAGGTTGGACCATGGAGCGATTTATCAAATATGATGAAATGCCGTTGTTGGGCTGGGAAAGTGTAACCGTACCAGGCGCAGTATCTGCATGGGTAGCCCTGTCTGAACGTTTTGGTAAACTACCTTTTGCTGACCTTTTTGTTCCAGCGGTTAACTACGCTGAGAGTGGGTTTATAGTGTCACCCAAAATTGCGGAACTCTGGCGCAGGGCGGCCAAAACACTAGGCGGCCAACCTAGTTTTGCCGAAGCATTTCTGTTTCATGGAAAAGCTCCCAAAGCTGGGATGCGATTTGTAAATAAGCCACTTGCTAATACTTTACGGATAATTGCCAAAACAAAAGGAAAAGATTTTTACGAAGGTAAGCTGGCCAGTGCAATCTGTGATAATGCAAAGCAACACAACGCAGCTTTAACAATTGAAGATATGGCCACCCATACGATTAGTTGGTGTGACACAATCTCCAAAAGTTTTGATGATTTTGAACTACATGAAATCCCACCCAACACGCAGGGAATTGCAGCACTTATCGCCATAGGTATCTTATCTAACACTCGGATCCGCGATCTTGGTGTTGATGATCCGCTCGCCCTTCATTTGCAAATCGAAGCAATGAAACTTGCTTTGTCTGATACTGAGTCCTACGTCGCAGATGGTAATTTTATGAAAGATGTCACTACTCACGATTTACTAGACGATGCATATCTGGCCAAACGCTCTGAGTTAATAGATGAGAGAAAAGCGCAAAATTTCAATGCAGGGGCTCCCAAAAATGGTGGTACTGTTTATTTAGCCACTGCAGATTCGTCAGGCAAAATGGTGTCTTTCATTCAATCAAATTATGCGGGATTCGGGTCGGGCGTGGTGATCCCAGGCACTGGTATCAGTATGCAAAACCGTGGTGCCGGTTTCAGCCTTGATCCTACAAGCCCCAATCGGGTTGGTCCAAGTAAACGTCCTTTTCATACAATAATACCAGGCTTTCTAATGGGCCGGGATGGACCACTAATGAGTTTTGGCATGATGGGGGGGCCGATGCAGGCCCAAGGGCATACGCAAATGACCCTGCGCACGCAACTGTGGGGACAAGATCCACAAATGGCCGTAGATGCTCCCCGATGGCGGTTTATAGAAGGATTAAATATAGCCTGCGAAGACACTATGTCTGAAATAACACTCCATGGACTGGCAAAGCTTGGACATATTATAACCCTTGAGGCACCAGATAACACCTTTGGATTCGGCGGAGCACAATTGATTTGCCGCCTTACTAACGGAAGTTATGCTGCAGGCTCAGACCCACGCAAAGACGGGCAAGCCGTTGGCTTTTAGTCGCTTAAAACTGATTCAATTTAGCTTCAAGAGAAATGGGGAAAAGTGGGTTTACTTTGCATCTAAGCCACTGAGTGGCTTATCTCAAAATAGGCGGTTTGGCCGGATTAGATCCAGGCGCAATAATCTCTGGCGAACTCACCGGTGCTGGTTGTGGCAGATCAAAACGCAGACCGACGCGTTCAAAACGTTCCATCATCGGATCTTTAGCATCAAAAAAACCTACATCCATAGCACCCGCTTCAATTCCTGAGAATGTCAGAGCTTCAGAAGCGGCACGCGCGAGAACTGCTTCGGCCCTCGGGGCTGCGCCCACAAATGCAAGCATATGCCCACGTTTGGAATCTGCGTCAGTGGTACCAACTAAAAAAGCAGTTTGCGCCAAACCCGTTGCCATCGCCAGTTTAGCGTCAATGGCGGAAATAAGTGCATCTGGTAACCCTTTGGGGGCTAACAACTCTGCAAACTGCATTTCAACTTCATCAGGACTATGCTCCAAGGTTTTGGCTAACCACCTAATTCCTTCAGCGTCTAACAAAAAGGCAGACGGAGCGACGTCCAGATTTAATCCAAGCCCAAGATCTTTTTCAGACAATAACCTTGCAATAATTCGACCTGATAGCGATGCGTAGGGTGCCTCCGCACCAACAAACTGCGTCAGTCGTTCCACGCGATCAAAAACTAATACAATACTACCAGTGCCAGGGTCAAAAATTTGAGGCGTAATCTTGTCTGCCTCTACGTTGCCTTCGAGCAGTAAAAATAACTCGGCATCACCCAAGCGTTCGTAAAAACGCAATCGGGCAGCATCATTCTCTGGGTCTGCAGTCATGATTGCGTGGACAGTATCCAGAACTGTTTTAGTCATTTCAACGCCTCTTTGACTTGCGACCGCAGTGTCGGCAACAAATCTGCTTCAAACCAAATATTTTTCTTGATCCAGGAATTATTACGCCAAGATGGATGGGGCAAGGAGAAGACACAAGGCGCATGATCGCGCCACGCCATTACTGTATCCGTCATAACTGTTTTCTTTCCAAAATGCCACGATTGTGCGTGAGCACCTAAAAGCACGGTCAACCGCACCTCACCGATATGCTCCATCACCCTCAGGCGCCAAGTCTTAGCACAAATATTGGGTGGAGGAAGATCTCCCCCTTTGGCATTATAACCCGGAAAACAAAATGCCATCGGAACAATAGCCACCTTACTCGTATCGTAGAAAATTCTGGTGTCTATGTCTAACCAATCTCGCAAGCGCTCCCCCGATGCGTCTGTAAAGGGTTTGCCCGAGGCATGTGCGCGAGCTCCGGGCGCTTGCCCTGCGATTAAAATGCGCGCTTCTTTTTCAAACCAAACCACAGGTGCCGGCGCATGGCCAGTTTTGGTGGCCAAAAAACGACGCCTGCAAATCCGGCAAGCATTAATATCATCAGAGAGAGACATCCCGTATGAGCTAAAAGAATTGCTTTGAATTAGCAATTATCAAAGATATTTATATATCTTCGTAACAACTCCAATCTTGTAATATATAAATGTAACTATTTATTATTAAATAATTTTTAGTATACTTTCTAGCGTTGAATAAGGACCCGTGTTTCTGCAAAAAGTTAGATTCAGTAGGAGTTTTTACTACTGCTGAACCGAAAATACTAATCCCCATAGGTTCCAAAAAATGATATTGGCTTTTCTTACGTTTACAGGCATCTATCAACATAAGAATATTGGTCCACTGACATAGAAGACAGGCAATCAGCAAAGATGAAAAGTGTTGAAATCGCAAATATTGTTATTGGCAACAAATGCCCCCTAACTGTAATTGCAGGCCCTTGTACGCTCGAAAGTACGGAAATGGGTCAACATATTGCCGGTACGCTTAAAGAAGCGTGCGAAATAGCTGGTGCGCAATATATTTTTAAAGCTAGTTATGACAAGGCTAACCGCACATCGCTTTGTGGAAGACGCGGTCTAGGGATGGAAGAAGGCCTTAAAGCGCTTCAATCTATTAAAGAATTGGTTGGCGTGCCTATTCTCACTGACGTACATACAGAGGCACAATGTGTCGTAGCAGCAGAAGTCGCGGACATTTTACAAATCCCTGCTTTCCTGTGTCGCCAAACCGACATGTTGCTGGCAGCCGGAAATTCCGGTGCAGCAGTTAACATCAAAAAGGGACAATTTTTAGCTCCATGGGAAATGCCTAATATAATTACTAAAGTCGAGAGCACGGGAAACAATCGCATTCTTTTGACTGAACGTGGAACATCTTTCGGATACAATACGCTCATTGCTGACATGCGTTCTTTGCCCCAAATGGCGCAAACTGGATATCCGGTGGTGATGGACGCTACCCACTCAGTACAACAACCTGGCGGCAAAGGTGGATCAAGCGGTGGGCAACGAGAATTTGCTCCTGTTATGGCCCGCGCTGCTGTATCGATTGGCGTTAGTGCAGTTTTTATCGAAACGCACCCTGACCCGGACAAGGCACCTTCAGATGGCCCGAATATGATCTATCTAGACAAGATGCCACAACTAATTGATACATTGATGAAATTTGATGATCTTGCAAAAAAAAATCCAGTGTAACCTAAAAATTGATCCTTATTTAAGAATAATTTAAATGTATAAACCTGCTGTCAAAGTGACCCAAAACACATGGGAATTTCTCCGCGATCCAATGATAAGCCCTACTGGCTTTCGCGAATATGATGCACGCTGGAAATATCCTGACGAAATTAATCTGCCAGGAATTACAGCACTTGGTCTTGGACTTGGGACACAGATGCGGCGGCGTGGCATTACACCAGTTATAGCCGTTGGCAATGACTATCGCTATTATTCTCTCAGTATTAAAAACGCTATGGTTGTTGGGTTAATTCAGGCCGGAATTCACGTTAAAGATATTGGTCCAGCCGTTTCACCCATGGCATATTTCAGCCAGTTTTATTTAGACGTACCCGCGGTAGCAATGGTTACAGCATCTCATAACCCAAACGGTTGGACTGGGGTGAAAATGGGCTTTGACAGGCCACTCACACACGGGCCCCAAGAGATGAGCGAATTGCGAGACATTGTTCTGAACGGCGAGGGAGAAACACATTTTGGCGGTCGATACGAATTTGTTCATGGAGTGCGCGAAGCTTATTTGAAAGACCTAGTAGGTGATTTTAAAATGACCCGAAAAATGAAGGTTGTTTGCGCAACTGGTAATGGAACGGCTGCTGCCTTTGCACCCGAATTATTTGAACGGATTGGCGTCGAGGTTGTGCCCAGCCATAACGATCTTGATTATACTTTTCCGAATTACAATCCAAACCCTGAGGCAATGGAAATGCTACATGACATGGCCAGCAGCGTGAAAGATTCAGGAGCAGACTTTGCTCTTGGGTTTGATGGCGATGGCGACCGTTGTGGCGTTGTTGACGACGAAGGCGAAGAAATTTTTGCCGACAAAGTCGGTGTTATCATGGCTCGTGACTTAGTCAAAATTTATCCCGGAAGTACCTTTGTTGCAGATGTTAAATCAACTGGCATTTTTGCCTCAGATCCTGAGCTTCAACGTTACGATGCAAAGATAGATTACTGGAAAACTGGCCATAGCCACATGAAGCGACGTGTCAAAGAACTAAATGCACTCGCCGGCTTTGAAAAATCTGGGCATTATTTTTTAGCAGAACCCATTGGACGCGGGTATGATTGTGGGATGCGCGTAGCGGTAGAAATCTGTAAATTAATGGATCGTAACTCGAACAGTAAAATGTCCGATTTACGCAAGGCACTGCCAAGGACTTTTTCAACCCCTACTATGTCACCTTACTGTTCAGATCTTGAAAAATACGATGTTTTAGAGCGCATAGTAAAAAAGTTGTTATCCATGAACGAGGCCGGTGAAAAAATTGCAGACCAGAGTATCAGAGAGGTGGTAACGGTTAACGGCGCGCGCGTGATCCTTGAGAATGGTAGTTGGGGCTTGGTACGGGCTTCATCTAACACACCTAATTTAGTTGTGGTTTGCGAAAGCTCTGAAAGCGATAAAGAGCTTCGCGCAATTTTCTCCGACATCAACACTGTCATACAAACAGAGCCATCTGTAGGGGAGTATGATCAGACTTTTTAAGAAATACATTCCTCCACCATAACATCCATGACGTAAGCGCATGACGGCGTGCTTCAAGTAATCATGAAATCACCAAAGGAACTAGCATATCCCTCTTTTGAAAAATTTTTAAAACTTCCAAATAAAGCAGTTCAATCTCAATCAATCAAAGCCTTATAGATTGAAAATCTTCCAGTATTACTGCCATATATTTTAATAATAACTTTGAGATCATAAGTATTAGGTATAACACATTTGAGAGTGATATTTTAAAAATGAAATGACCCACTTCGCCTTAAGTTAGACTATTCTTAGTTTGAGCTTACAACACCCTTGAGATTTCAAACCCTTTTCCTCTGGCTCAAGTTCACTTAGGACACTTTTATGAGCACAAATCCTCCAAACCTACGTCCTGACCTCGCACCAAACTTGCGGTTAGATCCATCACAATCCCTACATAATAAAAGAATCAAAAACCAAAATAAACCTACTATAGGGATGGTCAGTCTAGGCTGTCCTAAAGCTTTGGTGGACAGTGAACGAATTCTGACACGCCTAAGAGCTGAAGGTTATGGGATCTCTCCAGAATATCACGGCGCCGATGCAGTAATAGTTAATACTTGTGGATTTCTCGACAGTGCTAAAGCAGAAAGCCTAGATGCTATTGGTGAAGCAATTAACGAAAACGGGAAAGTGATTGTTACTGGCTGTTTAGGAGCGGACCCAGAGTACATTATTGGTAAGCACCCAAGAGTATTGGCCGTTACAGGACCGCATCAGTATGAACAGGTTTTGGACGCTGTACATGCCATAATACCCTGTAATCCTGATCCATTCATTGACCTATTACCAACATCCAATGTCAGCTTGACGCCTCGACATTATAGTTATCTAAAAATTTCTGAAGGCTGCAATCACAAATGCAAGTTCTGCATCATACCTGATATGCGTGGTAAACTAATAAGTCGACCAGCACATGCGGTGCTGCGTGAGGCAGAGAAACTTATAGATGCAGGAGTACGTGAATTACTCGTAATATCTCAAGATACGTCCGCATATGGATTAGACATTAAACATGAAGAAACCAAAGGCCATCGTGCTCATATAACTAACCTTGCAAGTGATTTAGGATCGCTTGGGGCATGGGTACGTTTGCATTATGTTTATCCATATCCACATGTCCGTCACTTGATTCCACTCATGACGGAAAACTTAATTTTACCATATCTAGATATTCCGTTTCAACATGCCCACCCAGATGTTTTAAAACGTATGGCTCGTCCAGCTGCTGCAGCTAAAACATTAACTGAAATTGCCGAATGGCGTAAAATTTGCCCGGAGCTCACTATACGCTCAACTTTTATAGTAGGCTATCCTGGAGAGACAGAAACTGAATTTCAAACTTTGTTAGATTGGATGGACGAGGCACAGCTAGACAGAGTTGGATGTTTTCAGTACGAAAACGTAAATGGCGCGCGTTCAAATGCACTGCCTAACCAAGTGGTCTCTGAAGTCAAGCAGGACCGATGGGATAGGTTTATGCAGAAAGCAACAGAAATTTCTGAAACTAAACTCAGATCTAAGATTGGCCAACGCATTCAAGTCATTGTAGATGAAGTAGACGATGAAGCAGCTATTTGCCGTACAAAAGCAGATGCTCCAGAAATCGATGGAAATTTATTTATAGATGAGAATTTTCACTTATTAAAACCAGGCGACATAGTAACTGTGGAAGTAGATGAAGCTAGCGATTATGATTTGTGGGGACGTTTGCTATAGGAGTACAAAGCTATTATTTCTTATAAAGAAAATCAGTTTCTACACGAGCCACACAGAAATAAACCATTTATTAGTATCAAACGCTGAAAGTTTCTGAAGTACTCAGATTTTGTATACTTTTTATTTTATTTTATTATTTTTTTAACTTCAAATTTAGATACCTATTTTGAGATTTTTATTACTAAGCATCGAAATTAATAGATTTAGTTACAGTCCTGCTGCAGTCCGTTCCACTGTTGCTATTCTTTGAGAATTTGGAGGGTGTGTGCCAAGAAACCGGTTCCCAGGATCAGGAATGCGATTGAAAAACTGCGCACCCACCACCGGCTGGTACCCGGCTCGGGACGTAATGATTGTACCAAGCGCATCGGCTTCTAATTCAAACTCTTTTGAATAACTGCGCGCACCCACTTGCTTACCAATCCTCATAGCAGATTCGACCGTTATATCGTCACCGCCTGTTAGTGCCGCAATACTACCAAATATTACCGCACCCGCCTCCGCATTTTGACGTTGGCGCGCGATATGCCCTGCAATATGGTGCGCGGCTTCGTGGCTCATCACAAAAGCTAGTTCATCCGCATTTCGTGCATCGTCGATCAGTGCCACAGTAAAGGCAATTATAGGACGACCAGTATTATCCAAAGTTTGATATGCATTCGCCGGTTGCTGTTTACGATCATCAACAATAATACGGAAATCACAATTGACACCTTGGGTAAGAACTTGGCACTCACGCTCTGCCACAGGCTCTATTCGCCGAGTAACTTGTACAAAAGCTCGCGCAGACTGAGCAGATGTAATCAATTCGTCAGGAGAATTCGTTCTTTGGCTTGGAAACGTTGAATTATCATAAGAAACAACCGCAGGCGCGCATGACACTACTACAGTCATAAAAACTAATGCTCCAATAAAACGCATATATCTTTATCTCCAAAATACACCCGTTCGGATATGAAACATTACGCAGGGTAACCAGCTTAAGACTACATCACATACCCATGATCCACTAGGCAAACGGTCTCAGATCCCTTATCCTAAAAAAATGTTTACTATTGAACACGAATTTGACGCCACAGTTGTAACCCTGATCGACGATGGTCCAGCTCCTCTCCAAGAAGACGTAACAATTAACAGCTTTGCTGAATGTTTAACGGTAGAACAATTTGATACTCGCACGGATACAATAATGAAAATCACTCTTTCACCAGAGCAAGTACGCGATTTGGCAGCTGCACTTGATTTACCTGAAGGAGCATATCAATTTAGCAGGATCTGAAATGAAAAAAGAGCTAAATAACCAGCTTCTGTCCAATGGCATAATACAATTTATAGAAAGGGCGTCATATGAGCATAGGCACAAAAATTCGTACTTTTTTTCAAGGATCGTGGTACGATGAAGACTTGGCTATAATGCGAGCAGCCGATCAAGGGAGTTGGGTTGGTACTACAGTCTTCGATGGTGCACGTTTTTTTGATGGTTGTATTCCGGATTTGGACAAACATTGTGCTCGAATAAATAAATCCGCAGAAGCATTGATGATTACGCCCATTAAGGGTTCCGATGAAATACTATCAATAATTCACGAAGGCTTGCGAGCCTATGACCCTACTGATGCAGTTTATATTAGACCGATGTATTGGGCGATAGACGGTGATGTATCCGGAATTGTGCCAAAGAAAAATTCAACTGGTTTTGCAATTTGTCTTGAGGCCGTCCCGATGATTGACCAAGATGTCTCGACAACACTTGGCCGTACAAGCTTTCGCAGACCCGTGCTTGAAGATAACGTTGTGAACGCAAAGGCTGGGTGCCTTTATCCTAATAACGCCCGCATGCTGGCGGAAGTGAGACGCAATGGTTATGGTAATGCTCTAGTGGCAGACGCCATGGGTAATGTTGCAGAGAGTGCGACAGCAAATATTTTCATGGTCAAGGATGGTTCGGTGTACACGCCCATCCCAAACGGAACTTTTCTATCAGGAATTACTCGTGCGCGGCATATCGACAACATGCGTATTGATGGCATGGATGTACAAGAAACTATTCTAACGTTTGACGATTTTGCAAATGCCGATGAAGTATTTTTATCCGGTAACATGACGAAAATAACACCCGTTACAGGTTTTGAAAGTAAAAGTTTTCCAATTGGGCCTGTTACGCGCAGAGTACGGGAGATGTATTGGGATTGGGCAAAAACAGAAACCTTCGCATAGATTATCAAAAATATTCAACAAATAGACTCTAAATCATTTAAAATAAATCATCTTTAACGCATTCATACAACATTGAAAAATCTATATAATTTTTACAAAATTTTGCTTCCCCCAAAAATATTCATTTATCCATTTTGTAAATTTTACTACAGGCTGAAAATGATCCAGAAAGGAAAAGAGTGATATTCTATTTGCAGATTCAGCGATAAAAAAATTATCATGGAATATTAAATAGAATAAATTAGAAATTCAAAAAATGTCCATGCAGTTATTAGGTTAAACTCCTTTGGAAAAGTTTTGACAGCCTTAGATAAAATTTAAGATAGTTAACATCTTTCCGCCTTTGAGGTTCTCGTCTAACCATGCTGCTTGCACGTAAAGTAAGGTTGAGCCATTGTACAAGCGATATTGGAGGATCCATGCGCAAATTTTTGGTAGTGCTTGATGATAGCCACGAGTGCTTAAATGCTATGCGCTTTGCCGCAATGCGAGCGGCCCATACAGGTGGTGGAGTTACTGTCTTAGCAGTTATTCCACCTGACGAATTTAATCACTGGATTGGCGTTGGAAATGTGATGCGAGAGGAAGCCCGAGAGCGAATTCACGGGCATTTTGAAGTCTTCGCAAAGTGGATGCGGGATAAGCAAGGTGTAGAACCCAATCTCATGATACGGGAAGGCCAGCCTGTTGATGAAATTATATCCCAAGTCCGCGAAGACCCTGAGATAGGTGTTTTAGTACTTGGTGCCGGTACCGATACAAAAGGGCCTGGTCCATTAGTGACACAACTGACCCGTAACTCCGGCAGCTTACCAATTCCAATAACAGTTGTTCCAGGCGATTTAAGCAAAGAAAAGCTTGAAGCAATTACCTAATCTTCTACGGGTGGCAAACTCTGAACTACATATCCAAGCCGTTGAACCCTTAAATTGGCGCATTCGCACTTAGAACGATTCCAAACCTTGACTCGGTGACCGTGCATCAGCATATCCTATAATAGCATTCTGGAGGTGCCCTATGTTTATTCAAACCGAGTCTACCCCAAACCCCGCAACACTCAAATTCTTACCTGGCCAAACAGTCTTAGAGATGGGGACGGCAGACTTTGCAACTGCCGATGCAGCTTCAAAATCCCCACTTGCCATGCGTATTTTTACCGTTGAAAATGTTACTGGTGTATTTTTTGGCAATGACTTTGTTACGGTAACCAAATCAGACAGCGTTGATTGGGACCATATCAAACCAGCTTTACTTGGTGCGATCATGGAACATTTTCAGTCCGGTGAACCCGTAATGGACGATGGTCATGCACCTGCATCTGGGCACGCCGAACATACTGGAGAAGACGGTGTAATAGTTGGTCAAATCAAAGAGCTTCTTGACAGTCGCGTCAGGCCAGCGGTGGCGCAAGACGGTGGTGATATAACATTTCATGGCTTTGATCGCGGTGTCGTCTATTTGCACATGCAGGGTGCTTGCGCCGGGTGTCCATCATCGACACTCACATTAAAAATGGGAATTGAAAACTTATTGCGCCACTATATACCAGAGGTAACCGAGGTAAGACCTGTTGCCGTTTAATGGGCCGCCAAAAAACTTTGAATGGGCATGTACCATACCATTTCTCGAGAATTAACTGTTTCAGACATTTATGAATGGGTGCTGACCAAATATTGGGTTGGCCCCATACATCTATTCAGATGTAGTATAAGTTCTGACACAGTAGATCCTAAAAATAGTTGTAAGATGAGCAGCTCTAAAATGGAAAAAATTCAATATTTTATATTTCCAAATGAGGTTATCAACAGGATTTGGTTGACTAAATTATACGCCTTAGGCTCACCAAAATGACTGCCCCTTTAATACTAGCTTTTGATACCTCTGGAGCATACTGCGCCGTAGCTCTCATCCATGGCGACACTGTTTTGCATAAAGTCAACGAAAACATGGTGCGGGGACAGGCTGAACGTCTTATGGGTCTACTGATTGAGACATTGGCAACTGAAAGCGCCAATTGGCAGGATTTGTCAGCCTTGGCCGTTGGTGTTGGCCCAGGAAATTTTACTGGCATTCGCATTGGCATTTCTGCAGCGCGCGGGCTTGCCTTAGGTTTGAGCATTCCTGCGTATGGTGTGAACGGATTTATCGTACGGGAGACCCTTGCCAGAAACGGGACAACAGTTGCCATTCCCGCTACACGGGACACTACATACGTATTAGACAAGAGGGGTCCTGTCATCATGCCAATGGCCGAGGTCAGTAGGCCAGCCTCAGATCCAAATCCTGCGGATCTCGCACTAGCAATAGCAAAACACGCGAAAACTCTTTGGCCTGCACCGACAACTCCACCAGCACCATACTACATAAAAACACCCGACGCTGCTCCAGCAAAAGATACAGCACCAAAACTGTTGCCATGAAACCGGAAAAACTGGCAAATATTCATGCAGCAGCGTTTCCAAAAGGTCGCAGTTGGAGCACAGCAGAATTTCGTAAAATGCAGGATAACCCCTATACCTACCTTACCACTGAAGAACATGGCTTTGCCATCTGGCGTAGCATAGCAAATGAAGCAGAACTCCTGACAATCGCCGTTCATCCGAGCCAGCAAAACCGAGGCTTTGGAAATAGTCTTATGCAAAACTGGATGGCTCAAGCAGCAGAAACAGCAAACACGGCCTTCTTGGAAGTGGCTACGAACAACGCTTCAGCCTGCAAACTATATGAGAAATTTGGGTTTTTAACTATCAGTCTACGCAAAAACTACTATGCCATCGAAAAAGGATTTATCCACGCAAAATTGATGCGCGCGCGACTTCCCTTCACTCACATTCAAAGGGCCCAATAGAGCACTTTGAACAATAAATTAAATTTTTTCACCTTTCAGTTTCCTTTTTGTACCCTCTTCTCCTGAAATATGCATAATTAATGGTTAAAAGCGGTTGACCCCGCCACACCCGTGCGGCCTAATCTGGTATGATTAACATGATCGTGGGCCCTTGCAACAGTTGTACTGTGGCCCAATCAAAAACTGGGAGTAACTAAGACATGAACTTCACGCAAAAACTTTTTAGCGCCACTGCTGCGATAGCGATTGCTGCCGGTGCGGCTTTAGCTGAGCCTGCATTGATCTTTGACCTTGGCGGCAAATTTGACAAATCGTTCAATGAAGCAGCGTTTAATGGTGCTGAACGTTGGGCTAAAGAAACTGGAGGTAAATTTCTCGAAATAGAACTACAATCAGAAGCACAACGTGAGCAAGCGCTTCGCCGTTTTGCTGAATCTGGAGCTAACCCTATTGTAATGGCAGGATTCGCATTTGCTGATGCTTTAGGACAAGTCGCTGCTGACTATCCTGATACAAAATTCACTATCATAGACATGGTCGTTGATGCACCAAACGTCCGCTCGGTTGTATTCAACGAGCACGAAGGATCCTACCTTGTAGGAATGCTAGCAGCAAAAGCATCAAAGTCTGGCACTGTTGGCTTCATTGGAGGAATGGATATCCCATTGATCCGCAAATTTGCGTGCGGATATGCGCAGGGCGTTAAATCAGTAAATCCAGATGCTAAAATTGTTGCAAACATGACCGGAACAACACCTGCTGCTTGGAATGATCCTGTTAAAGGTTCAGAATTGACCAAAGCACAGATATCCCAAGGAGCGGATGTAGTATATGCAGCGGCAGGCGGCACAGGCGTAGGGGTACTACAAACCGCCGCTGATGAAGGCATATTGTCAATCGGCGTTGATAGTAACCAAAACTATATGCATTCAGGTAAAGTACTGACCTCTATGATGAAGCGCGTGGATAATGCTGTCTTCTCAGCTTTCAGCGATGGGACAGATATGGAGACCGGGTTCATGGTTATGGGTTTGGCAAATGGTGGCGTCGGTTATTCTCTAGACGAACATAATGCTGATTTAATTAGCGCCTCCATGCGTGATGCAGTGGACGATGCATCCGACAAGATTGCCGGTGGCAAACTTGCTGTGCATAATTACATGGATGATGACAACTGTCCTGCGCTCGACTTTTAAACATATAGGAATATTATCTATGGGCCGTACGGATAAAGTGTAGCGGCCCATATTACTAAATTAAATCCTATTTTATCTCGGAAAATGCACATGACCGCCCCCGCAATAGAACTCAAGGGCATTTCCAAAGCCTTTGGCCCCGTGCAAGCCAATAAAGATATATCAATTCGTGTAATGCCCGGAACAATCCATGGTATTATTGGTGAAAATGGTGCTGGTAAATCCACGCTTATGTCTATTCTTTATGGTTTCTACAAAGCTGACGCAGGGGAAATATTTTTTAGTGGTCAAAAAACCGAAATTCCTGACAGCCAAGCAGCAATTAATGCCGGAATTGGCATGGTATTCCAACACTTTAAGCTTGTTGAGAACTTCACTGTTTTAGAAAATATTATTCTTGGTGCTGAAAACGGTAGTCTGCTTGGTCCTTCATTGGACAAAGCCCGGACTACGTTGCTCAAGTTGGAAAAAGAATATGGCCTTAACGTTGATCCTGACGCAGTGATTGATGAAATTGGGGTCGGCATGCAGCAGCGAGTAGAAATCCTAAAAGCACTATATCGACAGGCTAATATTCTCATTTTGGATGAACCTACCGGGGTACTAACACCTGCTGAAGCCGATCAACTTTTTCGCATTCTCAGTCTGCTACGCAAAGAAGGTAAAACAATTATTCTGATAACACACAAACTGCGTGAGGTTATGGAAATAACCGACACAATTTCAGTAATGCGGCGAGGAGAGATAGCAGCAACTGTTAACACAGATGAAACATCTCCTCAGGAACTGGCCGAATTGATGGTCGGACGCAAAGTCTTACTCCGCGTTGATAAGATGCCTGCGACGCCAGGCAACGTTGTTTTGGATGTTCAAAACCTCAGAGTGATAGACGATCAAGGTGTCGAAAGACTACGCGGCATAGATCTAACGGTTCGTGCTGGCGAAATTCTGGGTATTGCTGGTGTCGCAGGCAATGGTCAGTCCGAACTACTTGAAGTACTTGGCGGTTATGCAGACGCTTCTGGGACCATTACACTCAATGGCAAGCCAATCAATCTGACCGGTAAATACGCAGATGGGCGCTCACGACGAAAACAAGGTATTGCTCATGTACCTGAAGATCGTCAGCGTGAAGGTTTGATTATGGACTTCACCGCGTGGGAAAATACAGCTTTTGGCTATCATCGCGATCCAGTCTATAAATCAGGCTTTTTGATAAATAATACAGCTATCAAAAAAGCTACACAGGCAAAAATGCACCGGTTCGATATTCGTCCGCCGCATCCGTACCTTGCAGCAAAAAACTTTTCTGGAGGAAACCAACAAAAAATTGTACTTGCCCGAGAAATAGAGCAAAACCCTGCCTTGTTATTAATTGGCCAACCGACCCGAGGTGTAGATATTGGAGCGATAGAGTTTATCCACCAACAAGTGGTTGCGCTTAGGGATCAAGGTAAAGCAATCTTGCTTGTTTCTGTCGAACTAGAAGAAATCTTATCTCTAGCAGATCGCATCGCTGTGATGTTTGATGGCAAAATCATGGGTGAACGGCGACCCATAGAAACAAACGAGAGAGAACTTGGGCTTTTAATGGCGGGGATACAGACTTAATGTACTTCATAAACAAAAAATATCCTTATCCAAGTCTTTTAATACAGAACCGCAGATCTTCTGAGTGTGATAGTGCGACTGACACAACATCAAAGATCGGAAAATGCCAATGGACGTAATGCCGAAATGGGCTGAAGTTGTACTTATTCCATTTATTTCATTAGCTTTGGCAGCAATCCTGTCTGTTATTGTCATCCTAGCAATTGGCGAAGATCCAATAGCAGCTGTCAAGCTTATGGTTTCTGGTTCTTTGGGTTCTACCTACGGCTGGGGATATACACTTTATTACGCCACCAATTTTATGTTTACCGGATTAGCAGTTGCAGTCGCATTTCACGCAGGCTTGTTTAACATAGGTGGTGAGGGCCAAGCGATGTTGGGCGGACTTGGTGTAGCGCTAGTCTGTCTCCTCGTACCGTGGCCACATTGGACATTAGCACTTTTTGCCGCAGCTGTAGGTGCTGCGCTTTTTGGTGCGGCTTGGGCTACAATTCCAGCCTATCTGCAAGCAAAGCGCGGCAGCCATATCGTGATCACTACAATTATGTTTAACTTTATAGCGGCCGCGTTACTGAACTACATACTAGTCAATGTTCTGCGTCCAAAAGGATCAATGGACCCGGCCACAGAACGATTTTCCGAGACGGTTCATTTGCCATCATTACACGATCTCTTAGCTCCATTTGGGATTAATTTTTCCAAAGCCGCTCCAGCAAACGTCTCTTTGATCATTGCAGTCATAGCATGCATATTGGTTTGGTTGTTAATCTGGCGCACGGCTCTGGGACTTGAAATCAGATCTTATGGTAAATCCGGACGTGCTGCGCGCTATGCTGGTATTGGATCTTTGCGGATAACCATGATTGCCATGCTCATATCAGGTGGCCTTGCTGGCATGATGGCGATCAACAACGTTATGGGTGAAGCGGAACGATTGGTTTTAAATGCTGTCGAGGGTGCAGGGTTTATAGGCATTGCCGTAGCTTTAATGGGCCGCAGTCACCCGTTTGGAATCTTTCTTGCTGCCATATTATTTGGGTTTCTTTACCAAGGTGGCGCAGAGCTAGCTCTGTGGACAAAGATTCCACGTGAACTCATAGTCGTTATTCAAGCCCTAGTCATTCTGTTCACAGGAGCACTGGATAACATGGTCCGTATGCCACTGGAACATATTTTTTTAGCTATTCAACGATCCCGCAGCGCTAAAATTACCAAACCAGTGGACTGAAATAATGAGCTTTTTTTCACTATTTGACCTATCCGTTCTCGACACGACAATCAGGCTGGCAACGCCACTATTATTGGCCTGTCTAGCAGGCCTTTTTTCAGAAAGAGCCGGTATTTTTGACATAGGTCTTGAAGGGAAAATGCTGGCCGCGGCATTTTTCTCGGCTGCTTTTGCCTCAATGTCTGGTTCTGTTTGGGTGGGATTGCTCGCAGGAATTGGAGCATCTTTATTGCTTTCCACATTACACGGATTAGCATCTATAACTTTTCGAGGGAACCAACTGATCTCAGGTGTTGCAATCAATTTCTTAGCCGCAGGTCTTACAGTATTAATCGCTCAGAGCTGGTTTCAACAAGGTGGCCGGACGCCATCACTATTAACGGGCGCTCGGTTTGAAGAAATTACGTTGCCTTTTACCAAAATACTTGGCGGTATACCCTATTTGGGCCGTATCTACGCAGAATTGATTTCTGGCCATTCAATTCTAGTGTATTTAGCATTATTTTGTGTTCCAGGCACTTGGTATATTCTGTTTCGGACACGTTTTGGCCTGCGGTTGCGTGCAGTCGGCGAAAATCCTGCAGCAGTCGACACAGCAGGAGTTTCTGTCATTGGTTTACGCTTTGCCGCAGTAGCTATATGCGGAATTTTATGCGGAATAGCTGGCGCTTATCTCGCAACTGGACTTCAAGCAGGTTTCGTTAAAGACATGACCGCTGGACGTGGATTTATTGCGCTGGCTGCACTGATATTTGCTAAATGGCGCCCGTGGCACGCACTTTGGGCCACATTACTGTTCGGATACTTACAAGCTATAGCACTTCGACCCGACATCATAGAAAGTGCGTTTGGTTTTAAAGTTCAAGTTCAATTACTGGATGCTTTACCGTACATCCTGACAGTTGTAATTCTTGCCGGCTTTGTTGGCAAGGCAATCCCTCCGAGAGCTGGTGGTCAACCATATGTTAAAGAGCGCTGACCCCTCGGGTCATCGTAGTGAGCTTAAATTTAATTCAGACATAAGGAGTAAGCTTACGATAGATTGCAGCATTGGACCATAAATGATGGATCAAACCTAAAAACATGAAACGCCACTGCAGCTTTCTAGCCATCACAGCTAGTACCAGATTTCAAAACCCATCAGCCCAGTTTGCTGCATAGCGGCATGACATCTTGATTTAACGATCAGCTACAGTCAAAAGGAAATATGCAGGTTTATCTTCCTATCGCTGAAGTTTCAGTCAATGCATTCCTCCTTTTGGGGTTAGGTGGCATGGTCGGCATACTCTCGGGAATGTTTGGCGTAGGTGGTGGATTTCTGATGACCCCACTTTTATTTTTTATAGGCATACCACCCGCTGTGGCTGTAGCAACCGAAGCAAATCAGATTGTAGCCTCTTCTTTTTCCGGTGCTCTCGCCCACTTCAGGCGAAAAACCGTAGATCTCAAAATGGGGTTTGTTCTTTTAATCGGTGGGTTAATCGGTGCAGCACTAGGCATAATGCTATTTAATTATTTAAAATCAATGGGTCAGGTCGACCTGTTGGTCAAGCTCTGCTATGTGGTTTTTTTGGGTATCATCGGTGGATTAATGTTCATTGAGAGCATTAATGCCATGCGCAAGACTGCTAGAGGTGGCGTCATTTCAACTCGGCGCAAGCATGGTATAATCCACAAGTTACCATTCAAAACGCGGTTTCGAGTTTCTGGGCTATATATATCAGTCATTCCACCATTAATAGTTGGCCTTTTAGTTGGTGTATTGGCAGCTATAATGGGGGTTGGTGGTGGGTTTATCATGGTGCCCGCAATGATCTATTTGCTGGGAATGCCCACCAAGGTTGTTATAGGAACATCACTTTTTCAAATCATTTTCGTTACTGCATTCACCACGATGCTACACGCGACAACAAACTATACTGTTGATATTGTACTTGCCGTTCTGCTGTTGGTCGGTGGTGTTATTGGGGCGCAGATTGGCACTCGTATTGGGATCAAAATGAAAGCAGAACAGCTGCGTATTCTTCTTGCTCTCATTGTACTTTTGGTTTGTGGCAAACTGGCCTTTGATCTTTTGATAATGCCCTCAGAAATCTTTTCTGTTGGTGCAGTTGAGGGGCATTAATGCGCTGGCTAATTGTTCTTTTCTTTTTTTGTAACTCTGCTGCTGCAGAGACTGTAGTTCTGGGCCTAAGCCAAAATAAGGTTTCTATTACAACTAACTTTGATGGCTCCGAGATTCTCGTCTTTGGCGCTGTTAAAAGAGAAAAACCCATTCCCGAGGGTTCTCCTCTTGAGGTGATTGTAACAGTTTCCGGACCTTCTGAGCCTGTAAATGTTCGCCGCAAAGAAAAGCGCTTTGGTATTTGGGTAAATACAGACGCTGTGGAAGTCGATCACGCACCAAGCTTTTATGCAGTTGCGACAAGTGGACCACTCCATGAAGTTCTATCTGATGTTGAGGATTTACGCCACAAGGTATCTGTACCTCAGGCCATTCGCTCCGTAGGTGCACCTATGGGTATTACCGACGCTCCAAGCTTTACAGAAGCGTTAATTCGTATTCGAACAGCAAATAACCTGTACCAACTTATGGAAGGCCACGTAGCTGTGGACGATCAGACTTTATTTAGAGGCCGGATTGAATTACCCGCTGCCCTGACAGAGGGAGACTATGAAACTCGAATTTTCCTAACTCGAGATGGCAAAGTGGTTTCAGAATATACAACCTCTATTGATGTCCGTAAAGTTGGATTAGAACGTTGGTTGTTCAGCCTAAGTCGCGAGGAGCCCGTCTATTACGGCATTATGTCATTGGCAATTGCAATTGCGGCAGGATGGTTAGCCTCAGCAGCATTTTCCTTTATACGAACATAATACACTACATGATTTGCATAAGAAATTGGCTGCCTCAGTCTCGTACGATCTCAACATAAACGAGTTCAGTAATTAAAGATTAGTTTCGATTGCAAGTGTCAAAGATGCAGGTGGCATAGTACGCAGATCGTTGACCGATAATTTTTTGCTGGGTTTCGATAGTCTGTTTCGAACCACCCAAATAAGACGATTCTGAGCACGCGTAATGGCAACATATGCAAGACGTTTCCACAATGGGGTCCCCGCCTCCACTCGGCCCATACGCGCAGCAGTATAGAGGTCTGGAGCAAAGACTTGCACAGTATCCCACTGCGAGCCCTGTGCTTTGTGGATTGTAACTGCAGCGCCATGTAAAAAAGTTGCTCCCATACGCGCGGCAAACGGTATAAAAGGTTCTTCCTCACCCAACTTTTCAATTTTTACAATAGATGCAGCAGATACTTGTGGGTCTTCGGCACCCATCACGTGTAAGCGAGAAAAGCCAGGTTTACGCCCCTCACCTAGATAGATCACTTGAGCCCCTTTAATTAACCCACGTGCTTCTAGGTCAAGGCGCTTATTACGATGCTTCATTGGTAATTCTAGTCCATCGCAGATCAGCGGTTCACCTTCAAGCAATGCATCGCTGGGCGCATCGTAGACGTTCCTAAAAGCATTAATAAGCCTAATACGGGTAGAGTTCCGCCAGACCAGAACTGGGCTGCGTGTCATTAAGTCAGCTTCTACACGTTCACTCCACACTACGCGTTCATCTTGAAGAGAAGCCTCCTCAACAATTCGTTCAAATTGTTGGAAGTCAACGTCTGGATCGGCCAGCGCATGGGCTAAATCTAGAATAGGGTTATCCGCTTTTTGTCTGTGGACCCGGTTGAGTTCCATCAAGCAAGTGGTGGGTAGTTTATCGAATACCATCGTGCCCGATTGGTTGACTGGAGCCAGTTGTGCTGGATCTCCAAATAACAATAAAGTGGGAAAGATTGCTTTAAGATCTTCGAACTGTTTGTCATCCAGCATAGATGCTTCGTCAACAAAACCAATGTCTAGTGGGTCTTCGCGACGCTTCCAACCAGTTATAAAGTCTGAACCACGCAAGCCGGCCGCAGCTAGAGCACCAGGAATCGACTTATTTGATTGGTAGAATGCAAAGGCACGGTCAAGCGCCATATCCGGCACCCCATCCACCAGCGGCCTTTCTCGACTACCGGCCAACCATTCTGCTATTCGCTCATATTCCGGATCATATACTGGGGTATATAAGATTCGATGAATAGTAGTAGCCGGGACACCATGAATGCGTAGTACTGAAGCGGCTTTATTTGTAGGGGCAAGAATGGCTAGGGTGCGTTTATCACCGCGTTTTCGGCTTTCATAATCTCCAGAAACAATTTCGATTCCAGCGTCTTGGAGAGCTCTATATAATGACGCCAATAATAAAGTCTTTCCGGATCCCGCCTTACCAATAACCGCCATTATAGCGGGATCAGAACGACTACTCAGGTTCAGATTTGTATTATCAAGATCAATGCCCGTACTGCGCAACATCTCTGTTACACGATCATAAGCGCCTGCTTGATCATCAGAAAACGAAAGCTCCATTGTCATAGCATAAACCTATAATGGACTGGCTCCAGTAGGCCAGTAGGATCAAGCACTGGCCAATAGTTTGCCCAATTGTACAACCTCAAAGACGCAATAAAGCATTTCGTAAATACAGAGACCAAAAGCTGTATTACGTCTAGCAAACATCATGACTACAGAGGCCAAAATATTTCAATGCGTTTGCAGTTAAGGTCAGTAAATACGAAACACAGGTAAAAACTATAAACGAATTAAAATCAAGCTTACAGTTTTGCTTCCAATGCATCTTCCAATGTCCGCAGACCCGTTTGCGGCGCTTGTACCAATACTGACATATTTCCAGGCTTATGCTCATTACGAAGCATCTTCATATGAGCTTCCCGCAAGTCGTTCCAACCAAAAACCTCAGACATGCATGGGTCAATCCGACGTTCGACCATGAGATTATTAGCTGCTGATGCCTGCTGCAGGTGAGCAAAATGACTTCCTTGCAAACGCTTCTGGTGCATCCACATATATCGGACGTCAAAAGTACAATTAAAGCCGCTAGTGCCAGCGCAAATCACTACCATGCCACCCTTTTTGCAAACAAAAGTTGACACTGGGAAAGTATTCTCACCAGGGTGTTCGAAAACTATATCTACGTTTACACCCTTGCCAGTGATATCCCAAATAGCTTTTCCAAATTTCCTTGTTTCGTTGAACCAGTCTTTATATTCATTGGTGTTAACCGTCGGTAATTGACCCCAACAGTTAAAATCATTTCGGTTCAAAACACCTTTGGCTCCAAGGTCCATCACGAAATTGCGTTTAGCCTCATCACTGATAACCCCAATCGCATTTGCGCCAGCAGTATTGATTAACTGTATAGCATAAGAGCCCAATCCCCCTGAGGCACCCCATACTAAAACATTTTGCCCAGGCTTCAAATCGTGAGGTTCGTGCCCAAAAAGCATGCGATAGGCTGTAGCTAGTGTAAGGGTATAGCATGCACTTTCTTCCCATGTGAGATGCTTTGGACGAGGCATGAGTTGCTGGCTCTGTACGCGTGTGAATTGACCGAAAGATCCATCAGGTGTTTCATAACCCCAAATGCGTTGTGATGGAGAATACATTGGATCACCACCATTACAGTGCTCATCATCACCGTCGTCCTGGTTACAGTGGACAACCACTTCGTCTCCAACTTTCCATCGTTTGACCTTATCACCCAAAGCCCAAACTATACCCGAAGCATCAGATCCTGCGATATGATAGGGTTGCTGATGACCATCAAAAGGGCTGATTGGTGTACCCAAAGCAGCCCAGACGCCATTGTAATTAATTCCCGCAGCCATCACCAGAACGAGCACTTCATGACTACCTAATGTTGGGACATCTACAATTTCCTCAAGCATAGCCGTATCAGGTTCGCCATGTCGCTCCTTGCGGATTACCCAAGCATACATGCTCTTGGGTACATAACCCAAGGGAGGCAGTTCTCCAATCTCGTAAAGGTCTTTTTCAGGCGCACTGTAGGATGAAATGCTTATATCGAGTGCCATATCAGCCTCCTAAAAAATAAATTTGCTGCAGTGCAGAACCACTATCATAAGTAGTGGATATGACGAGTTACGTAATAAAGCAACAATAAAAGCTTCTCTTGCGTAATTTTATAACTAAATTGATATAAAAATTAAACTTTGATGACTTTAGCCCTATCCGAGCTATCAAGCGAATTAGCGTAAAATTGTAGAAGGTCGCGGTTCTCATCAGCAACTATCACACCATCATTGTTATCACTGATCATTCCTCGCGATAGCATTTGGCTTAACGCTTCAGTCATCTGACTATAAAAAAGCTCTTCATTTTCTTTGAATAATAAACTGTGATCACGCGGCAGCATTTCCCTTGAAGCCTTGACAAGCCTCTCCTGTAATATTGGACCTTCAACCGATAGGATAACTTTTGCTAGCAAGGGTACTGGCAAAAGTGGCATTACATCTTTAATCCGAGCCTCTAGTTCTATAGCTAATGGCTCGATCTGGAGTTGGGGTTCAAAAGCACGAAGCGACATTGGTTCACCAAATACGACTGCAGCACTCCCAAACTTTGTAAATCTCCCACTTAGCTTTTCCCATAATTTGGTAAGCGTGAAAGTCATGATAACAGAAATTTTAGCTTTAAACCGTCGATCTCCACGCTGGCTTGCCGCTATCAACACTCGATCTTCAAGAACCCAATCATAATTTATCGCAACTGGTACAAAAAAAATATCACGCTCATTTGGGTCATAGTTACCTAATATATATGATAAAAATCCCATTTTAAGAGGCTTTAGTTTACCATCAATTGTCAGGCCACCTTCCGGAAAAACAGCCTGTGTCACACCTGCGTGCGTTGCCATCTGCACATATCGCGCGAGTACTTTGCGATAGAGTGTACCTTCAGATTTATGGCTTACAAAATAAGCTCCCATGGATTTTATCAAACGGCTAAGTGGCCAGACTCGGGCCCATTCTCCAACGGCATAGCTGAGTGCAGACGCTTGCGCCGCAAGATAAGTCACTAAAACATAATCCATGTTGCTACGGTGATTCATAACAAATACGACGGTGGCGTCAGAAGGTATCCTTCGTATATATTCATCATTTTGGAGACCAGTATGGACATTGTATAAAGCTGTAGCCAACCATCGTGCAGCACGTATACCAATCCCAAAATAAGCAAATGCTGAAAAGCCCGGTACTATCTCGCGAGCATAACTACGGGCCTGCTCAAAAGCCACGTTTTCAGGTATCTCATTAATATTAGCATGATCTGAAATTGCCTGAGCTACCTGTGGGTCATAAATTAATCTCTGGATCATGTCGTAACGTTTTACTAACTTAAATGGGTTGATAGGGCGCGTTAATCGCCTGTTAATACGAGCAACAGCTTTTTCCAAACGACGACGAAAAAACCACCTGACAGATGGCAAAAGCAAGTGAGTCAACGCAGTGAACGTTGCAAATAGCAATATCAGCGCAAATAACCAAATGGGAAGTTCTATTGTTTGCATCATCACCTAAACTCATAAATCAAACCTTTGAAAAAAAACAGACAGTTTGCATGTATGTTAAACAATAAAGCTTGACCAAACCTTCAATAATAAATTGCAAATTATAATTGTCTGATAAGAACGCTGATGTTTAGTCAACACTATTCCAGAAGGAATTTTCTGACCAAAATTTGCGAGGTAATTCGTAGCTTTCCTGTAAAAATTTAAATTTGGTGGTAACACGAGTATTACCCAGAAAAGCACATTATCTTTGCGGCTAATGAAAAACTTAAGGCGTTATGTTTTTCTACAACCAAAGAAAGATAGCTGCACTGCGGCAATTGCCACGTTGCGCACATTTGACAACAATATATAATTACTTATATCTGGTTAAAAAAGTAATATTATTACTCAATAGATTCGGCAGATCGTCATGACCCAGAAAGACCAACCTTGGCTAATTCGCACCTACGCAGGACACTCGACCGCTACAGCATCAAATGCTCTGTATCGATCTAACTTAGCCAAAGGTCAGACAGGGCTTAGCGTTGCCTTCGACTTACCAACTCAGACCGGTTATGACAGCGATCATGAGTTAGCTCATGGCGAAGTTGGTAAAGTTGGCGTTCCGATTGCTCACTTGGGAGATATGCGCGAACTATTTAAAGAAATCCCGCTGGAACAAATGAATACATCGATGACAATCAATGCTACAGCGCCTTGGTTATTATCGTTGTACATCGCCGTAGCTGAAGAGCAGGGAGCGGATCTATCTGCGCTTAAGGGTACAGTTCAAAATGACCTGATCAAAGAGTATCTCAGCCGCGGAACCTATATATGTCCACCAAAACCATCTTTAAAAATGATCGCAGATGTAGCTGAGTACTGTTATTATCATGTTCCAAAATGGAACCCCATGAACGTTTGCTCATACCACCTGCAGGAAGCGGGTGCGACCCCAGAGCAAGAACTCTCTTTTGCAATTGCCACCGCTACAGCGGTTCTAGATGAGCTCAAACCTCGGATTGATAAAGCAGATTTTCCAGCAGTAGTGAGTCGGATTTCGTTTTTCGTTAATGCAGGCATTCGGTTTGTTACCGAAATGTGTAAGATGCGCGCCTTTGTCGATTTGTGGGACGAAATATGCGAGCACCGATATGGTGTCAGCGATCCAAAATTGCGCCGCTTCCGATATGGCGTACAAGTAAACTCTCTTGGACTGACAGAACAGCAACCTGAAAACAACGTTTACCGTATCTTGATAGAAATGTTAGCAGTAACACTTTCAAAAAAAGCCCGGGCAAGAGCGATTCAACTACCAGCTTGGAATGAAGCTTTAGGTTTACCGAGACCATGGGATCAACAATGGTCAATGCGTATGCAACAAATTATGGCTTATGAAACAGATCTGTTAGAATTTGACGACCTTTTTGACGGCAATCCAACTATCGACATGAAAGTCGAAGCATTAAAAGATGGTGCTCGCTCCGAATTAAGTAGTCTTGACAAGATGGGGGGGGCAATTGCGGCAATCGACTACATGAAAACTCAATTGGTCAGCTCTAACTCAGACCGTTTGGCTCGAATAGAGACAGGTGAGACCGTCATAGTCGGCGTTAACAAATATCAAGCCGGTGAACTTTCTCCACTAATGACCGGAGACGGAGGCATCATGATTGTTGATCCCAAAGTTGAACAAGAGCAGATAAAACGTCTAGAGGCATGGCGATCCTCACGTAACAATAGTGCCGTGCAATCGGCATTGATGAAATTAAAAGAGGCCGCTGCGACTGGAGAAAATATTATGCCAACATCTATAGTAGCCGCCCGTGTAGGGGTAACAACTGGTGAATGGGCTGCACAGATGAGAGATGTTTACGGAGGATACCGTGGACCAACTGGTATTGGGTTAGGACAGTCCAATATGACAGAAAAGTTGGATGACCTACGCTCTGCTGTTGATGCAGTAAGTGATAAGCTTGGCCGCCGACTAAAATTCCTTGTTGGAAAGCCTGGTCTTGATGGACATTCGAATGGTGCTGAGCAAATTGCAGTTCGCGCACGAGATTGTGGCATGGATATTACCTATGAAGGCATCCGCCTAACGCCTGAGGAAATTGTAACTGCAGCACACGAATGCGCAGCCCATGTGGTTGGTCTATCAATCTTAAGTGGTAGTCATATTGCATTAGTTAAGGAGCTCATGGAACGCATGCATACAACGGGATTAAGCCATATTCCGGTAATAGTAGGTGGTATTATCCCGAATGATGATGCAAATCGCCTAAGAGATATGGGTGTTGCTCGCGTTTATACCCCTAAAGACTTTGAATTAAACACAATCATGACAGACATTGTAATATTAGCAGAGCCAAAATCTTTAGCGCTACAGTAATTTGTTTTTAAATTAAAAATTAAATAAATAGCTATATACGCCAAACACATGTTACTAATTTACGAAAAAAGCATAGGAAATAATAATACCAATGTCCGGATAACCTTAGTTACCCACGAAACCTAAGCAAATTTTTACGCTTTTTTATTGACCTCGCGCAACTTATAATCATCCTTCAATTAGTAATCAATTTATCAAGTCGGATTTTCATCTCGAAAAATCTGAATCTTTTATTACAAATTTAATGACTTACTTCGTAATGGAGATAGCTATGACCATCCATATCAGCGCTAAACAGGAAGATATTGCAGACACCGTGCTTATGCCTGGTGACCCTTACCGTGCGAAGTGGGCAGCAGAAAAATTTCTTACAAACGTGAAATTAGTAAATGAAGTCAGAGGCATGCTTGGCTTTACTGGAATTTGGAACGGAAACTCCGTGACTATCCAAGGATCCGGTATGGGTATGCCATCTCTGTCGATCTATGCTAATGAATTGATTAAAGATTATGGTGTGAAAACTTTGATCCGCATAGGGTCCTGTGGCGGAATGCAACCGTATGTAGGCATTCGTGATATCATATTAGCAATGACTGCAACTACGATAAACTCTCCATCTTCTTCCATTTTTAATGAAATAAATTTTGCGCCCTGTGCAGATTATGGACTATTGACTGCAGCAGTTCTTGCTGCACGGGCGAAAAGAGCAAAAATACACGTTGGCGGTATTTACTCATCAGATATTTTTTATTCAGAGCGATCTGACTTGGACGATCAAATGGTGCGCCATGGTATCTTGGGTGTAGAAATGGAAGCCGCAGAACTTTATACGCTTGCCGCCCGTTATGGTCGTCGCGCGCTAGCAGTTCTCACAGTTAGTGACCACCTACAAACGGGTGCAGCATTGCCACCCAACGATCGAGAGAAAACCTTTGCAGAAATGGTGGAAATAGCGCTAGAGGCCGCCTTTGAAAAAGAATGAATATTTTTGCAAAAAGAGTTAGGCCTTTATAATTTTGAAAACCTGCAAGATGTATCGAAAAATACTAATACTGGCATTACTCTACAAATTTCCATGTGTCCGGTCATACCCATTAACTGACGGAAATATCCAATCTTCCAACACTTTTGGATCTGGCGCAAAAACTTCAATCAAGAGTGGATAACAATGTGTTGCATCAGATGAATGCTCAGAAGCACAATTACCACCAGGGCAAGCGCTAAGGGCGCCTAATAAATCAATTTCTGCAAAAAATTCGATGAAATCACCAGGTCGCACAGGAGATGCTTTCATGAAATATTGACCCGTATCTCGCGTAAATCCAGTACACATAAATACATTAAGTACATCGTGCACGTAATCCTCAGCGTCATGCAACGAATACCCAGTGTGATCCGCTAATGCACGTGTCAAGTTTGAGTGGCAACAATGATGATAGTGACCGCCTTTAAGCAGGTTACCAGTGTATGGGTCACATCTTGTTCCGATTACATCGTGTACGGCACCTCCAAATTCATCAATACCGTACCAACTTAGTGTATCTTCAATAATCGTCGCCATTGGACGGAGCGTTGGAAAATTACTCCACATCCGCTCACCTAAGGAAAGATGCGTGCCGTGAAGTGCGCGAGTTTTTCCAGAGTAAAAACATTCACTCAAATTCTTGGAATTCCAAAGGTTTAGGTCCCCCACCTGCGGACCATCTATAGATGTAATCCGAAACACTGACCCAGCTGAAACGGTAAAGCACCTAGCTTCACGAGGAGGAATTATCGTTTCATCAGTCTTGGTCAACCGCTCACTTAAACGCCTATAAATCTCCATATTAGGTTTTGGTAGCGTTTCATTTGGATAGCAAATAACTGGTTTAATTGCTCGTCTTACATCAGCGTCAACAGGAACTTTCATGTGTACCCTCAAATATTAGGCATAATTTGCAATCACCATATAAATTCCACCTCAACTTAGTATAGTATAAAAACTTTATTTTGGCATTTCTAAAACTTTAGACCCACTCAAAGACGTCGGATAAAGAACGGTCGGGAGTGACCGTAATAGTCTGAAGAGCCAACAATTCATGCATAGCAATTAGTGACTGGTTCTTTTGGGGAACTATCCTGCTCGGAACACATATTTGACCAATACAAACGGCGGGAAACCAATTTTTAAATTTACGGTAGGTATTAACTGATGCTGTTGCCGTTTCCAGAGCATAGAGGCGCTGAGTTATTAGTAACTTTAATTAATGAGACTCGTCGACATAAAACTAACCCACGTAGCGCAAAGTAAATTCAATCAAATTGTTCTCTCTAACATCATTTTCTTTATATTCGCGATCGCTTTGGCTGGATTCAGACCTTTGGGGCAGGTTTTGGCGCAATTCATGATAGTATGACAGCGGTACAATTTAAAAGGATCTTCGAGATCATCCAAACGTTCGCCAGTAGCTTCGTCCCGACTGTCAATAATCCAACGATATGCGTGTAATAACGCAGCTGGACCAAGGTAACGATCGCCATTCCACCAATAACTGGGGCAGGATGTTGAGCAGCAAGCACACATCACGCATTCGTAAAGACCGTCGAGCTTAGAACGATCATCTACGGACTGTCGCCATTCTTTTGCGGGACGGTTTGTCCTTGTTTCCAACCACGGCATAATTGAAGCGTGTTGCGCATAAAAATGTGTTAGGTCTGGAATGAGATCTTTAATTACAGACATGTGCGGCAGAGGATAGATTTTCACGTCACCCTTCACATCATCTATTCCATAGATACAAGCTAATGTATTAATCCCGTCGATGTTCATTGCACACGAACCGCAAATACCCTCACGACAAGATCGACGGAATGTCAGCGTCGGATCTATCTCATTTTTAATTTTAATTAACGCATCAAGGATCATTGGACCGCAGGTATCAATATCTACCCAATAATTATCAACTTGGGGGTTTTTCCCATCATCCGGATTCCAGCGATAAATACTAAATTTACGCAGGTTATTAGCACCTGCCGGTTTGGGCCAAGTGATCCCAGTTTGGACACGGGAATTTTTGGGAAGCGTCAACTGAACCATTTTAATTCTCCTATTACCCAGCCGAAATACTTTCGGCCGTTGTATTAATGCATGTTTGTGTTTCAGTGCGCTCCATCACTGTAGTTGTCAAAGCAACCGTAGCTTGATCAATGCCAGTAACAGCATCTCCCGCAAAACGACGCAGCTCCCACAAATCAGAGTTTTTAACTATACAGTCTGCAGTATTTGTAACAGCAGGCTTCGAAACTTCGGGCACATAGAGCACAAGAACTTCAGACACAGCAGCCGTAGCACTACGATTTGCTAAACTATTCGCTACCGTTGTTGTATCTTCGCAGGCACAAACAAAAAAAGTTACTACAAACAAACTGCCTCGTATCATGTCAGACCAACCTGCGAATATAACATAGAAACTGGCGGAAAAGCACGATCTGCTGCTTCAGAAAAGACGCAACCTAGAAACTCAATCAGCCCAAAAATATCATTAATAACGCCGATAAAATATACTCTAGCTAACGACCCTAAAATCCCACAACCTGAGGGACCTTTATCAGATACAACAGCAACAACCTTAATGTATAAAGCATGATCCATTACAAATCAGTAAACGCGCTCTTTTGGTGCAATTTTTTTGAGGTCGATACCACCTTCGTTATGGCTAGTCAGTGGATTTAAATGAACACCTCTGAAACCTAACGAAGCTTGATTTTCTTTGAACCAAATAAGGCTGTGTTTGCGCCAATTTTGATCATCACGATCCGGATAATCTTCTTGCGCGTGTGCGCCCCTACTCTCCTTCCGCGCCGCCGCTGCAGTTATCGTGGCTACAGCGTTCGGCATAAGATTAGTCAGCTCTAACGTTTCCATGAGATCGGAGTTCCAAACCAGTGAGGTATCAGTAACCTTCAAATCACTTTGCTTGGCGGAGACATCTTCCATCTTTGCCTGCCCATCCGCGAGCGTCTTATCAGTGCGGAAGACGGCTGCATCAGCCTGCATTGTCTTTTGCATTTCGAGGCGCAATTCAGCCGTTGGCACGTGTCCCGAGGCATATCTTAAACCATCAAATCGACTAAATGCTGCATCAACAGAACGTTGATTTGGTACCGGAACAGGAGCATTCGGATCTACGATCTTACCAGCACGAATTGCCGCCGCCCTACCAAAAACGACAAGATCAATAAGTGAATTAGAACCAAGGCGATTAGCACCATGCACTGAGGCACAACCTGCCTCACCCACCGCCATAAGGCCTGGAGATACATTATCTGATTTATCCTTTGTTGGAGCCAGAACTTCACCCCAGTAGTTTGTTGGAATGCCACCCATGTTATAATGAACAGTAGGTAAGACCGGGATCGGCTCCTTCGTCAAATCAACACCAGCAAAAACTCTTGCAGACTCGCTGATACCTGGCAGCCGCAAATCCAAAGTTTCCTTTGGCAAATGATTGAGATGTAGATGAATATGATCGTTTTGCTCGCCCACACCTCGCCCTTCACGGATCTCCATCGTCATACATCGACTGACAACATCACGACTTGCCAAATCTTTATAGGTTGGAGCGTAGCGTTCCATGAACCGTTCACCTTCAGAATTAGTCAGATATCCACCTTCTCCCCGTGCCCCTTCAGTAATTAAACAACCAGCCCCATAGATGCCTGTTGGATGAAATTGAACAAATTCCATATCCTGCAACGGCAGACCAGCTCTTGCTGTCATTCCACCACCGTCACCAGTACAGGTGTGTGCGGAGGTAGCTGAGAAATATGCCCGTCCATACCCACCAGTAGCTAATACAACCATTTTAGCGCTAAAAAGATGCATCGTGCCGTCATCTAGTTTCCAACATAACACTCCCTGACAAACGCCATCTTCTGACATGATCAAATCAATCGCAAAATATTCAATATAGAACTCAGCATTATTTTTGAGTGACTGACCATAAAGTGTATGCAAGATGGCATGCCCGGTCCGGTCAGCAGCGGCGCAGGTTCTTTGAACAGGAGGCCCTTCTCCAAATTGTGTTGTATGACCACCAAATGGACGTTGGTAAATCTTGCCGTCTTCTGTCCTTGAGAAAGGAACCCCATAGTGTTCTAATTCGTAGACCGCCTTAGGCGCTTCGCGGGCTAGATACTCCATAGCATCTGTGTCACCCAGCCAATCTGATCCTTTTACGGTATCATACATGTGCCACTGCCAATTATCGGGTCCCATGTTAGCAAGGCTAGCCGCGATACCACCCTGCGCAGCAACGGTATGCGAACGGGTCGGAAACACTTTAGTGATACATGCAGTACGTAATCCTTGTTCCGCCATTCCAAGCGTCGCACGCAAGCCAGCGCCACCAGCGCCGACCACAACTACGTCATATTCATGTCGTTCATAATCATAAGCAGCCATATTACAGCCTCCTATCGGTTAAAGCGTAATCCACGCTTTGAAATCCATTACAGCAGAGTTCATAGCCATTTTTTACAGTGCGAGCCGCGCTATCGCGAACAAACCCGTGGCAATTGCTCCATAGCTTACACAAATCATCCCAACTATAAGTAATTTTTGCACCCTACCATGTACATAGTCTTCTATCAGAACTTGGACACCATCTTTGAAATGTAAAAAACTAACTGTTATAGTAAGTGCTGCTACAATAGCGGGGAACGGACGTTCAAAATAAGCTAATACAACATCATGGGGTTCGCCTAACCTTGGACCGAAGGTAAATAAGAAAAGAGGAATTAAAATCAATAAGCCCACACTGCTTACCTTCATAGCCCAAAAATGCGCTGTACCAGTTTTAGCAGAACCCGCACCAATAGCACGTTTACGGTCAGTAAGATATCTCATGAGAAACCCCTTTAAACGATAATTATTGTGATTAGGCTCAAAGCCAACGATCCAATAACTACCGCCCACCCCATTTTTTCAGCTGTCTCAATTTCTAATCCTAAGCCACTGTCCCAAATTAAATGACGTAGGCCAGCGAGCGTGTGATACCAAAGGCCCCAAAGCGATAGAACCATAACAGCAGAACCCAGATTACTCGTCAGCAACCAATCTGCTAATGCAAAATACTCAGGCGACGTCGCTGCAGCCAAAAACCACCCAACCACGAGCAATGAAGACACTAAAAGAGCATTGCCTGTAATCCGCGTCAATATTGACGTCACGGATGTCAGTTGTGGACGATATATAGCCAAATGCGGCGATAGTGGGCGTTTACCTCGGTTGACGTCAGTCATTCTGCATCCCCTAAATGATTGCGCCATTCATAATGGTTTTCAAGCAAGAGTCACGCCCAGAGCAACAAATTTAACGCGGTGTTTTGGCGCAATAGTAAATTTTTGAAACCAAATTAAACCGATGTAAATCATTACACTTCTGATACTGCCTTACCAGTCAGTTTCTTTGGTCTGGATAAGATAAACTGAGTGACCAACCAATATTTGCATATTTCCGCATGAAATATCTTACGCAGGCATCAAAGCCCAATAATCTAGGTCTAGCAAAACGTCAGGTAGATATTTTCCATCTGCACTGCGCAATTCAAATGGTGCACCGCCCTTAGTGGCAACCAATCTCAATCGTATTGCAGAAACGCCCGGGGCTTTGGTTGGGGCTTTTTCTAAGACCTCTGACCAAGACCTAATAGTATCACCATAAATGCAAGGATTCGCGTGTGATCCCCCATTCAACCCCACAATCATTTGCGCATTAGCCAAACCATTAAAAGACAGCGTTCGAGCCATAGAGATTACGTGCCCACCATAAATTAGACGACTACCTTCTGGCCTAGCCGACACATCAAAGTGTACCTTGGCTGTATTTTGCCAAAGACGTGTTGCTAACATGTGTTCCGCTTCTTCGATAGTCACACCATCAACATGGTTTATTTTTTCGCCAATTTCATAGTCGGAACAGCGATGCGGTTCACCGGCTAAGTCAAAGTCATATTTAGAAAAATCAAGTCCCTCTGGCACAACTAACTGATCAACCGATAGGGACCCAGACAGCGTCGGAATTACTGCTTCAGGAGATCGTGCATTGAGATCACTCTTGCGAACCATTACCCACCGAACGTATTCTATTACAGCCTGCTCGTTTTGATTTAGTCCTGTTGTTCGGACCCAAATCACGCCAGATTTCCCGTTCGAATTTTCTTTAATTCCGATCACTTCCGACCTTGAGCGTAAAGTATCACCAGGCCAGACTGGCGCGAGCCATCTACCCTCTGCATACCCAAGGTTGGCAAGCGCATTGAGTGAAATATCAGGCACGGTTTTGCCAAAAATAATGTGAAAAGCAACCATATCGTCTAGTGGTGACATTGGCAGCCCACAACGTTGAGCGAACAGGTCTGACGAATAAAGAGCGTGTCGGGCTGGATAAAGCATATGATAAATTGCTCTTTCACCGCCAGAAACAGTCCTTGGTACTGCATGATTAATGACTTCCCCAACGCAGTAGTCCTCGAAAAAACGACCCGCATTGGTCTTGGTCATTATTGCGCTCCCAATTTTACACTCACGGTGTAATCACCTGAAACTTCTTTTGTTACGGCCTGCCCACAGCGCATCACCTGGGCCACGTGATCCCATGTTTGGGTAGGATTACCGTAAAGCACCCAACCCTTGTTAAGGGAGTCTGTCACTTTATGACAAAAAACCGCAGTGTCCTCTTCAGATAAAAACCGATAAAGTTTCATATTATAACCTGAAATGGCGAAACCCCAGCCCAATAGTGGACAGCTGCAACAACACTGAACATGATTAGTGTGATAATGAGCAAAATAATGTCTTTCTTTGCTTCACCTGGCTCCGGACGTTTCCAGTTTGGCTCAGACCGATTAATCAGGACAACTGATCCAACAGCCCAACCCAATAAACCCCCAAATAGAATGATAGAAGCAAGGTCACCATTTACCAAAAGATGTGCAATGGCCCAAATTTTTACCGCCGTAAGCTGTGGATGGCGCAGTTTACCTCGAAGACGACCAGATGTAGCGGACATTCCATATACAAAAAATGCTAACAGCATTAAAATGTTGTTAATGTGTACCATGAAACTTGGGGGTGACCAAACTGGGATTAATTCTGCCCAACGATAACCAAAAATCATCGCAAACAGTCCGATTAGTATAATAAAAGCGATAACAACTTTACCACCTTTTCCCAAACTAGCACGCTGTTCATTTGCCAGTCTTTTGAAGAAGTGTGCCATTATCCACAAAACAAGACCAAGGATCAAAAGGAGCATTAAATCATTTCCTCTGCTAGAGCAGTTATAGCTTTAGCCTTTTCTAGAGTGTCGCGCGCAGTCACAATGTGTAAACTTTCAACTATTCGTCCATCCACGACCGCAATGCTTTTACCATTCGCCTCAACTTCTTCAAAAGCTCTAATCTGGCGATGAGCCAGTTCTAAATCCTCATCTGATGGAGAAAAGACCGCATTTGCAATGGCTAGCTGTGCTGGATGTATTACGGTCTTGCCATCAAAGCCCATATCTCTGCCCTGTTCACACTCCAATGATAGTCCGTCTTCATCTTTGAAGGCGTTATACACACCATCAATGATAGCTATTTTATGTGCTTTAGCCGCAAGCAAACACAATCCCAACCCAGTCACCATTGGCAAACGGTCTACTCTAGAACGGCCTTGTAATTCTTTGTTTAAATCGTTCGTGCCCATTACCATTGCTTGTAGAAGTGGATGGGTTGCAATTTGCCCAGCGTTCAGCATGCCTAATGGAGTTTCCATCATTGCCCAAATCGGAGTGTCAATTGTCAATTCGCTCAATTCACTCAGGTCATCATAAGATGAAACCTTTGGAAGCAAAATCGCTCCTGCACCCATTCTTCGAGCAGCTTTTGCATCATCGATACCCCACTCTGTATCTATTGCGTTAATGCGAACGATAAGAAAACGAGAACCATAGCCTCCAACGGTTAGAGCCTCAGATAATATTTCCCGAGCAGTCTCTTTTTCTTCGATGGAAACAGCATCCTCTAAATCGAAAATTAATGCATCAGCAGGCAGACCACGAGCTTTATCAACCGCACGAGCATTCGAACATGGAATGTACAACACAGAACGTAACGGGCGGATAAAGGACATGGAGACTAACTCTTATTTTATTATTTGGAGCGATAAGGGACATTTAATTGGCAAAAGTTCAAGACTTGATTGCCGCATTGCAGAAAAAACACATAACGGGGCGCAACACCTCTGTCTAAACAATGTTGAACTAAATCGAAATTTTAAATACATGACGAGGAAGTTCACTCCCGTGCTATAGATCGAAATATTCAAGTTAATATGCGTAATAATTTATTAGGTTAAACCATCCCAAATAAGTTTGGCACCTGTTCCTAGCAAAAGTACATAAGTTAATAAGAAAAAAGCACGTTCTGGCATTAAGTGATGTGCTTTCACCCCAAGCCATACCCCTAACAAGGCAAATGGTGCCAGCACAAGGTTAGCCATACCTGTTTCTACAGTGAACAAACCTAGAAAAGCATAAGGCAGAAATTTTGCAACATTAATAATCCAAAAGACTAAAACTGTGCTAGCTTGGTATTCAGTTTTGTTAGGTTTAAGCGACAGCAGGTAGAGGGCTGCGGGAGGACCACCTGCATGACTAACAAAACTGGTAAATCCAGCCACTAACCCTGCTAAAGCACCAGCCCATTTGGGCAAACTTTGCGCTGCTACACGCACCCAACCGCGTTCCACGGAGACTTGCCACATTACAAATGCTACTGAGATGATACCAATTATTACTCGGAATACATCTGCGTCAGTTCGGGCATACAGAGCGGCTCCAATTATAATACCGGGTAAAGCACCTAAGATTAATATTATTGAAGCGCGCAAATTCCACTTACCCCAATAAGACCATAATGCGGCAACATCCATAAGCATCAGAATTGGAAGCATAACTGCCAAAGCAATCCCGGGATCAACAACTAATGCCAGAATCGATGCGGAAACAAATGCGGCTCCGGAACCGAATCCACCCTTGGATACACCCGCAAAAACTACTGCGGGGGCGGCCACCACAAAAAAACTCAATGTAAGCTCAAGCACTGTAATTTTCCGAAATAGCCCACGTCTTTAATCCCTTAACCCTTAAATAGCAGCCAGACCAGTAATCATATAAAAATGTGCCGCAGCGCAGCGCTCTTGCGTCACAGCCCAACTCGGGCTAGGCACCGCGCCAACCAAAACGCAATGAGTGGAGAATGAATTCTATGGCCAGACCTAAGATTGCCCTTATCGGTGCCGGTCAAATTGGCGGCACACTTGCACACCTAATAGCCTTAAAAGAATTGGGTGATGTAGTGCTTTTTGACATCGCCGAAGGAACACCAGAAGGAAAAGCGCTTGATATCGCCGAGTCTGGTCCATCAGAAGGCTTTGATGTACATTTGCAAGGAACCCAGTCTTACGCTGACATCGCGGGAGCGGACGTGTGCATCGTGACTGCTGGTATCCCCCGCAAGCCCGGCATGAGCCGTGATGATCTCTTAGGTATCAATCTTAAGGTTATGAAATCCGTCGGTGAAGGTATCGCTGCTCATGCTCCAAATGCTTTTGTAATTTGCATTACTAACCCTCTAGACGCAATGGTTTGGGCCCTACGTGAGTTCTCAGGCCTCCCCCAGAAAAAAGTCTGCGGCATGGCTGGTGTTTTGGACAGCGCTCGCTTTCGTCATTTTCTAGCGGAAGAATTCAACGTTTCGATGAGAGACGTTACAGCCTTTGTGCTCGGTGGTCATGGAGATACCATGGTGCCTTTGGCACGTTACTCAACAGTCGCAGGTATCCCATTACCTGACTTAGTAAAGATGGGTTGGACTAGCCAAGAGCGATTGGATGCAATTGTCCAACGTACGCGTGACGGTGGCGCTGAAATCGTTAGCCTTCTTAAAACTGGATCTGCTTTTTATGCACCAGCTACATCAGCAATTGAAATGGCCGAAGCATACATCAAAGATCAAAAGCGAGTTTTACCCTGTGCAGCTTACGTGGACGGTGCATTAGGATTAAAAGGCATGTACGTGGGCGTACCCACAGTAATAGGGTCTGCAGGCGTTGAGAGAATTATTGATATTCAAATGACTAAAGAGGAACAAACAATGTTTGACAACTCGGTGGCAGCGGTTAATGGCTTGGTCACAGCCTGCAAAGGCATTGACGGCACCCTCAAATGAACCGGTCAATCCCCACAAACAAACTCTTTTAATAATGGGTCTTTTCAACGATCGAACTATCAAATCGGCGGCTAAAAATGAGGATTTATAGCTCGCCATAAAATATCGTATCCAAAGTTGAAATATCGGATATATAAACCACTATTCCCACATGTACGTCTGCGGCCACTTGATTACCAATCACTAGGCCAAATCTTCTTCGATTACATCAGCTGCAGGGTATAAGAATTGCCTTAATACACAATTATTTTTATTTATTTGACTGAATTAATGAGCTAATTTTTCCCAAACTATTAACCATCAATATTTGATTTTTAAGTATTGTTAAATTTCAATCATGACCAAGGTAGAGGATTTGTGATCACAGTTTTGCAGCTGTGATCACAAAATGATAAATTCTTTTAAAAATTCTATCAATTTGTGTTTTAATCATTTACCAGAACCTTGATCCTATATGAAACAGTTCGCAGCAAATGCACTTATCCGGGACGGACGGCCATGAATATTCATGAATACCAAGCCAAAGCTCTTTTACGCAGTTATGGAGCACCAGTCTCAGACGGACGGTTAGTCCTTCGGGCAGAAGATGCCAAGACCGCAGCAGGAGAGCTTGATGGCCCCCTGTGGGTGATAAAAGCACAGATCCACGCTGGAGGCCGTGGCAAAGGCAAGTTTTTAGAACCCGATGCCGGCAAAAAGGGCGGAGTTCGCATAACAAATTCGGTTGAAGAAGCCGCTGAGGAAACAAAGAGAATGTTGGGGCGGACGCTTGTCACGCATCAGACCGGGCCTGTTGGCAAGCAGGTCAATCGCATATACATAGAGGACGGTTCAGGCATTGAGAAAGAATTGTATATTGCTCTGCTGGTTGATCGTCAAACAAGCCGTGTAAGCTTCGTCTGCTCTACAGAGGGTGGTATGGACATTGAAGATATTGCAGCATCCACACCAAATAAGATTCTTAACTTTTCAGTAGACACCGCTACCGGGTATCAAGCATTTCACGGCCGGCGAATTGCTTTCTCATTGGGACTAAAAGAAAAACAAATTAAACAATGCGTTAGTTTAATGTCTATACTATACAAAATCTTCATCGAAAAAGATATGGAAATGCTCGAAATTAACCCACTTATCGTAACGGATAAGGGAGATTTAAAAGTACTTGATGCTAAAATTTCATTTGATGGCAACGCACTATATCGTCATGCCGAAATAACTGAGTTACGCGATGAAACTGAAGAAGATCCCAAAGAACTTGCAGCCTCTAAATACGATTTAAACTACATTGCATTAGATGGTGAAATCGGATGCATGGTAAACGGTGCCGGGCTCGCCATGGCCACTATGGACATTATCAAGCTTTACGGCGCCGAACCGGCAAACTTTCTTGATGTCGGTGGCGGTGCCACTACGGAGAAAGTGACAGAAGCATTCAAGATTATTACGTCTGACCCTCAAGTCAAAGGTATTTTAGTCAATATCTTTGGCGGTATCATGCGCTGCGATGTGATAGCGGAAGGAGTCGTAGCCGCCGTAAAAGAAATGGGTCTAAAAGTACCACTTGTTGTTCGCTTGGAAGGCACTAACGTACAGCAAGGTAAAAATATTATAAATAATTCTGGCCTTGATGTGATTGCCGCTGATGATCTCAAAGACGGAGCGCAAAAAATAGTACAAGCAGTCAAAGGGTGACTGCCATTGCTAACTATAATCTTTCAGAACATCGGTAATACCCAAGGAGAGGCTGGAAATGGCTGTATTAATTGACGAAAATACCAGAGTGATCTGCCAAGGTCTAACCGGATCTCAAGGGACATTCCACACAGAACAGGCAATTGCCTACGGCACCAAAGTGGTTGGCGGAGTTACACCCGGAAAAGGAGGTATGAGCCACCTCAATTTACCAGTTTTCAATTCAGTTTATGAAGCAATGAAGATGACCAAAGCGAATGCGTCAGTAATCTATGTCCCTCCACCATTTGCAGCAGACTCGATTATGGAAGCTATAGACGCTGAGGTGCCTCTAATCATATGTATTACTGAAGGCATTCCAGTGCTTGACATGGTGAAAGTGGTCCGGGCACTTGAGGGCTCAAAATCGCGTCTAATAGGCCCAAACTGTCCCGGTGTGATTACACCAGACAAATGCAAAATTGGCATCATGCCCGGTCATATTCATAAGCGTGGATCATGTGGTGTTGTATCTCGCTCTGGCACGCTGACATACGAAGCAGTGAAACAAACCAGTGATCTTGGAATTGGCCAGTCTACGGCTGTAGGCATTGGGGGTGACCCGATCAAAGGAACTGAACACATTGATATTCTTGAAATGTTTTTAGCAGATCCCAAAACAACATCAATAATTATGATTGGTGAAATCGGTGGTTCAGCTGAAGAAGATGCCACTCAGTTCCTTGTTGATGAGAAAAAACTGGGGCGTTGGAAACCAACTGCTGGCTTTATAGCAGGCCGTACAGCTCCTCCCGGCCGGCGCATGGGTCACGCAGGCGCTATTGTGGCAGGTGGTACAGGTGGTGCAGAGGGTAAAATTGAGGCTATGCGAGCTGCGGGTATAACTGTGGCTGACAGCCCTGCAACACTAGGCGAAGCCGTAATGAAAGCTATCAAGAATTAATGCTACGAAGATGTCCACGACCAAACCGACAATAATACAACAGCGGGAAATAATGCACATACATTTGGGTAGAATCTCAAATTTTAAAACATAGCGATTAATCTGGAGACCCATAATGGACTTCAAGACAGCCGTAAAAACTAGTTTGAAAAAATACATGACCTTCTCAAAGCGTGCCAGTATGCCAAGCCTTACAATTATGGACCTAATTTCGGAAGAGGTGTCTAAATGACGAAGAATTCTCCCAACGATCAATTCCGCGCGTCCAGCTTCATGCAATGCCATAATGCAGAATACTTAGAGCAAATGTACGCTCGATATGCCAACGATCCCCAGGCTGTAGACGAAGCATGGCAGGGGTTTTTTGAAGCTATGGGGGACGAAGAAGCCTCCGTCAAACACGAAGCCTCCGGTCCAAGTTGGTCCCGCACCGATTGGCCCCCAATTCCAGAGGATGATTTGACACTGGCTTTAACTGGAGAATGGTCAAACGACGGTGAAATTAAAGGTGCCCACGACAAAATTTTAGCAAAAGCTGAAGACAACGGGGTAACAGTCAGTGCTGATCAAATCAAACGAGCTGTATTGGACAGCATTCGCGCTTTGATGATCATTCGTGCATTCCGTATTCGTGGACATTTAGTAGCCAACCTTGACCCACTCGGCATGCGTAACCCAATACCGCATCCGGAGTTGGATCCAAAATCTTATGGATTCACCGAAACAGACATGGATCGCCCAATTTTTATAGATAAAGTTCTTGGTCTTGAAGTTGCCACAATGCGAGAAATACTTGATATTGTGAAGCGAACCTATTGCGGAACATTCGCCTTGCAATACATGCATATTTCAAACCCCGAGGAAGCTGGCTGGCTCAAAGAACGGATAGAAGGTTTGGGCAAGGAAATTCAGTTCACTCGCGAAGGCCGCAAAGCAATCTTAAACAAAATGGTTGAAGCGGAAGGGTTCGAAAAATTCCTTCATGTAAAATACATGGGAACGAAACGGTTTGGCCTTGATGGAGGTGAAAGTTTAATCCCCGCGATGGAGCAAATCATCAAACGTGGTGGTGCTTTAGGCTTGGAGGAAATTGTTATAGGTATGCCTCACAGGGGAAGGCTAAGCGTTTTAGCTAACGTTATGGCAAAACCATACAGGGCTATCTTCAACGAATTCCAAGGCGGCAGTTTCAAACCGGAAGATGTAGACGGTTCAGGCGATGTTAAATATCATCTTGGCGCATCGTCTGATCGCGAATTTGGCGGCAACTCTGTACACCTAAGCTTAACAGCTAACCCAAGCCACCTTGAGGCAGTAAATCCCGTCATCATAGGGAAAGTTCGCGCCAAACAAGATCAGTTACAAGATGCTAAACGTACTAAAGTTATGCCGATTTTACTTCACGGTGATGCAGCTTTTGCAGGGCAAGGCGTTGTTGCAGAATGTTTTGCTCTTTCTGGGCTCCGTGGTCACAAAACCGGTGGAACCATGCATATCGTCGTCAACAACCAGATAGGATTTACCACAGCCCCGCACTTTTCACGCTCATCACCTTACCCCACCGATAACGCGCTGGTGGTCGAAGCGCCTATATTTCATGTCAATGGAGACGACCCTGAGGCTGTAGTGCATGCGGCTAAAGTTGCCACTGAATTCCGTCAGATGTTTCACAAGGACGTTGTTATTGACATAATCTGTTATCGTAGATTTGGACACAATGAGGGCGACGAACCCATGTTCACCAATCCGATTATGTACAAAAAAATTAAAAAACAAAAAACAACTTTGACCCTCTATACGGATACATTAGTCAAAGATGGCTTAATTCCCGAAGGGGAAATTGAGGATATGAAAGCAGCATTTCAGGCGCGCATGAATGAAGAGTTTGAGGCAGGCAAACTTTACAAGCCGAACAAGGCCGATTGGCTTGATGGAAAATGGTCTCACCTCGACAAAAACAAAAATGACTATCAACGTGGAAAGACCGCTATTTCATCCAAGACTTTTTTTGATATTGGAAAGGCCCTTTCTACAGTACCGAGCGGGTTTCCATTACACAAAACAGTAAGCCGTTTACTAGAGACAAAAAAAACAATGTTTTCCAATGGTGTGGGTTTCGATTGGGCAACAGGTGAAGCCCTCGCCTTTGGATCATTATTAACAGAAGGATATCCAGTCCGCTTATCTGGGCAAGACAGTACGAGAGGTACATTTAGTCAGCGCCATTCTGGCTTAGTTAACCAAGAAACTGAGGAACGCTATCACCCTTTAAACAACGTTCGTGCCGGTCAAGCCAATTATGAATCCATAGATTCTATGTTATCTGAATATGCAGTACTGGGCTTTGAATATGGGTATTCACTGGCTGAACCAAATGCTTTGACACTTTGGGAGGCACAATTCGGTGACTTTGCAAATGGCGCTCAAATAATGTTCGATCAATTTATCTCATCTGGTGAGTCAAAATGGTTAAGGATGTCTGGCCTAGTCGTTTTGCTACCTCATGGTTTTGAGGGACAAGGGCCCGAGCATTCCTCTGCTCGTCTTGAGCGTTTCTTACAGATGTGTGGTCAAGACAACTGGATTGTAGCCAACTGCACTACTCCTGCCAACTATTTCCACATTTTAAGACGCCAAATTCACCGCGATTTTCGTAAGCCACTTATTCTAATGACACCCAAGTCTTTATTGCGTCACAAGCTTGCCGTTAGCAAGGCTGAGGAATTCACTACTGGCAGCAGTTTTCATCGCGTGTTGTGGGATGACGCGCAGCTTGGAAGTTCTAAAACAAAATTGGTTGCAGATAAAAATATTAAAAGGGTCGTTATGTGTTCAGGCAAGGTTTATTATGACCTTCTCGAAGAGCGTGACAAGCGCGGACTACGCGATATTTATTTGCTTCGATTTGAACAATTTTATCCCTTTCCAGCACAATCAGCAGTGAAAGAGTTAGGGAGATTCAAAGGTGCAGAAATGATTTGGTGTCAGGAAGAACCCAAGAATCAAGGTGGTTGGACGTTTATAGAACCTAATATTGAATGGGTTCTAGAACGGGTCAAGGCTGACAATAATCGGCCGCGCTATGTAGGTCGGGCAACCTCTGCCTCACCCGCGACAGGTTTGGCCAGTATTCACAAAGCTCAGCAAACCGCTCTTGTCGACGAAGCGCTGACTATCAAAGGATAAGCAAATGACCACTGAAGTTCGTGTGCCCACATTAGGCGAAAGCGTCACTACAGCCACTGTCGCAACATGGTTCAAAAAACCTGGCGAAATGGTCGCTGTCGATGAAATGCTCTGTGAACTAGAAACTGATAAAGTGACTGTCGAGGTGCCATCACCGATTGAGGGTACTCTAAGCGACATTATTGCTCTTGAAGGAGATTCCGTCGGTATTGACGCCTTATTGGCGACTATAACAGAGATTAAAAGTACCAAAGCGACCGAAGCTGAACAATTACCTGCTAAAGCTAATGACGTAGGTATAAAAAATAATATGGAAGGTGTAACTTTCGTATCTGTACCAACTTTGGGTGAGTCTGTAACTGAAGCAACAGTTAGTACTTGGTTCAAATCCATAGGCGACGTTATCGCACGAGATGAAATGCTGTGCGAACTGGAAACTGACAAAGTAAGTGTTGAAGTATCGGCACCTACAAGCGGCATTCTAAGCGAAATTTTAAAGCCAGAAGGCACCACTGTAGATGCAAATGCTAAACTGGCAGTTATCAACAGGTCAGGTGGAATTGATACACTAGCCACAACTCCAGTACCCGTCTCTAATCACAAAGAAAAAGATATTGAAGACGCACCTGCAGCTAAAAAAGCAATGCTGGAGGCAGGTATCAGCCGCAACCAAATAACTGGTACCGGTCGTGATGGAAGAGCCATGAAAGATGATGTGGCTCGCGCTATCGCTGCAACTACTGACACATCAACAAGCGAAAAATTGACAATGCCACGCGCACCAGTTGAAGCAGAAGATGTTGGTCGTGAGGAACGTATAAAGATGACCCGTCTTCGCCAAACTATCGCCAAAAGGCTTAAAGACAGTCAAAATACTGCTGCCATACTTACCACTTATAATGAAGTAGACATGACAGAAGTAATGGCACTGCGTAGTGAATACAAAGATCTATTTCTTAAAAAACACGGGGTCAAACTAGGGTTTATGTCTTTTTTCACAAAAGCCTGTGTGCACGCCCTCTACGAGGTACCGGAGGTCAACGCAGAGATTGATGGCAATGATGTAGTTTACAAAAATTTTGTCCACATGGGTATTGCCGCAGGCACACCTCAGGGCTTGGTTGTGCCAGTAATCCGCGACGTAGGCACACTAAGTTTTGCTGAAATTGAAAAAGCTATTGTAGAGAAAGGCGCGCGTGCGCGTGATGGAAAACTTAGTATGTCCGAAATGCAAGGTGGCACCTTCACTATTTCTAATGGTGGCGTATATGGCTCGCTGATGTCCTCCCCAATTTTAAATCCTCCACAGTCAGGCATCCTCGGTATGCACAAAATACAGGACCGCCCAGTGGCTTTAAGCGGTCAGGTTGTTATCCGTCCAATGATGTATCTTGCCCTAAGTTACGACCACCGAATTGTAGATGGAAAAGGCGCAGTCACCTTTCTGGTTCGAGTAAAAGAGGCACTAGAAGATCCGCGCAGGTTACTTATGGATCTATAAATATCTGAGTCTAGTTACGAAAATTTTTCTTTGAAATAATATTGCTGAAACGACTAATCCAATAAAGATTAACTAAGCTCTCCATCAGAGATAAAGGAAATACTAATGGCGTCATACGATGTAATCATAATTGGTTCGGGACCAGGCGGCTATGTCTGCGCAATTCGATGTGCTCAACGAGGCCTTAAGACAGCCATTGTCGAGGGGCGCAAAACACTCGGAGGCACATGTCTTAACGTAGGTTGCATTCCATCCAAAGCTCTCCTTCACGCATCTCACATGCTGCATGAGGCTGAACATAATTTTGCTACAATGGGCTTAAAGGGAAAAAGTCCAACAGTAGATTGGAACCAAATGCAGCACTACAAGAATGATACCATTAGTCAAAATACCAAGGGTGTCGAATTTTTAATGAAAAAAAATAAGATCGACTGGCTTAAGGGATGGGGGAGTATACCAACTGCTGGTAAAGTCAAAGTGGGAAACGAAACCCATAATGCGAAGTCAATAGTCATTGCTTCAGGATCCGAACCATCCAGCCTACCAAATATCGATATTGATGACAAAGTGACTGTCAGCTCTTCAGGAGCACTCAAATTGGGTAAAATACCAAAAAAATTAATAGTAATTGGCGCTGGCGTAATTGGACTGGAGCTAGGGTCTGTGTACCAGCGTTTGGGTTCTGATGTACAGGTAATCGAATTCCTCGATACCATTACGCCTAGCATGGACCCTGAAGTACAACGTAACTTTCAGAGAATTCTTAAAAAACAAGGCATCCAATTTACAATGGGTGCGGCAGTCCAAAAGGTTGATACGTCTAAAACAAAAGCAAAAGTCACCTACAAGTTACGCAAAAACAATAGTGAACATGTCGTTGAAGCCGATGTAGTACTGGTTGCGACAGGCCGCAAACCATACACGGAAGGCCTTGGCCTCAATGCTCTCGGGATCGAAATGACTCAGCGCGGTCAAATTGAAGTCGACGCACAATGGCAAACTAATATTCCCGGCATTTACGCAATAGGCGACGTTATAGAGGGACCTATGCTAGCCCACAAAGCGGAAGATGAAGGCATGGCTGCCGCTGATCAGATTGCGGGTCATTATGGCCACGTCAATTATAGTGTAATTCCAGGTGTAATTTATACGCATCCTGAAGTAGCAAACGTTGGCGAAACCGAAGCGACATTAAAAACACAGAACCGTAAATATAAAACGGGTAAATTCAACTTTATGGGCAACGGACGGGCCAAAGCTAATTTTTCTGGTGAAGGTTTTGTAAAAATTCTAGCTGATGCAGAAACAGATCGCATTCTTGGAGCTCATATCATTGGTCCTTCAGCGGGAGACCTAATCCATGAAATCTGTGTTGCAATGGAATTTGGAGCCTCTGCTGAGGATCTAGCACTGACGTGCCACGCACATCCCACTTATTCGGAAGCTGTTCGTGAAGCAGCCCTCGCTTGTGGCGTGGGTCCTATCCATAGCTAGTCTAGTTACGGTTAAATACAAAGACCATACGGAGAAAAACGGTGGTTCTTTCATTTAAGCGCTAGAACAAGCAGTAGTCAAAGTGAGATAGCTTTTTGATATACAGCCGTCGCAATGTCGATTACAGTTAAATCGATTTTCACAAATCACCACATTGATTCATCGTTCAATTGCGGCCATTTTTGTTCAATACTGGAACATTCTTTTCTATTTAGCAAAACTTCTGCAATTATTTCACTAGGTGACGGTAGTCCCTCAGTATCATTTCTTTGCCAAAGTGCTGCTCGAATTACAGCCTTGGCGCATTGTGTATAGACCTCGGTAATATTGATAACTATAATTGTGCTTGGCTTTTTATTTCCGCGAGCAAACTTTCTACGCAGTTGATCATCAGAAGTTAATGCCGCAATTCCATTCACACGGACGATTGTACTTGATCCGGAGACCATAAACATCAAAGATACCCGATCATCCATCACAATATTTCGTAGTGAATCTAACCTTTGATTACCATGCCAATCAGGCATAGCTAATGTCTTTGAGTTGAGCGCAAAAACAACTGAGCCATCATCACCCCGTGGACTGCCATCGGTTCCATTAGGACCAACTGTCGACAGGACACAAAACCGCGAAGTTTCTATCCATTTGGCGTAAAGTGGCGTTAGATAATTTGAGACCTTACTAATCGCAGCTCCACGCGGCGTTCCATATAGAGCTTCAAGCTCTGCTGTACTTTTAATGAATTTCATCAGGATCAAACCCCTCCTCCCGCATTAAGGCATTCGAACGCGCCTCAACAATTTTTTCAAGTTTAGACAGAAAAATTGTACGTTCAAAACCAGGCATTATGGCTGGCATAAATTCAACAATAGCAGTTCCGGGTTTGCGCAGAATACTCCGACGTGGCCATAGCACACCAACATTAATTGCCACCGGCACACAAGGCTGCCCAAACTGCTCATACAGCACAGCAGTACCCACCTTATACGGCTTTTTCTCCCCAGGGTTCACGCGCGTTCCTTGTGAATATATGATTAATTGCCCAGCGTTTGTTTGCCCTGCATAAACATCATCTACCATCTGTCGAATTGCAGTACCTCGTTTACCTCGGTCAACAGCAACACAATCCAAGCGTTTTGCATAAAACCCAATTATTGGCATCCAAAGAATTTCACGTTTCATTATAAACTTCGCCGATGGCAATGCCGCAAAAATCATCAAGATATCTAAAAAAGACTGGTGTTTAGCCGCAACCAAAACTTCACCAGTTGGCACCTCACCTCGAATCTCTGCGCGAATTCCAACCATCCACCCCATGGTCCAGAATACCCAGCGGCTATATGCCTTGCAGCAAGAACGCGCTCCTTTCCGGCTTATGACTGCATATGGTAAATAAAACAAACCAATCACAAACATCATAAAATACATTTGCACTATAAATAATAAGGAGCGCAGATATTGCATTAAGAGATTTTCCTTAACACCTGATTAGCGGCATTGACTGTAGCCACAAACGCTACCACCCCAAAAACAAATGGAAGTAGTAACGAAATGATCCACCCTTCGCCTTGCAACTCAATACCACTCAGAAATCCATGGGATTTATCCACTGAGGGCATTGCCCAAATTGTGAGTAACCCCAGAAGTATTCCCAAGGTAGACCCTACAAATGTCTTAATAGTTAAACGACGCACAAAAGCCTGTTTTATATAACTGTCTGTTGCACCCAACAAACGCAGCACGTTAACGACTTGTGCATTCGCAGCTAATGACACGTTGGTTCCTAAAGTTACCATCGCAGCAACCACAGCAAAGATTAAAACCAATACGCCCCATCCAAGCAATTGCATACGGAACACTGCATCCAACAGCGGCAAGCGCAACCTATCGTGGTTATCCAAAATTGCTCCAGGCACCTCAGCCAATAATCGCAAACGCAGACCGGTTGCATCAAAACCAACTTTTTCGGATATTATCTCTACCAACTGAGGCAAAGGCAACAAATCCAGTCGCAAATCATGACCTAACCACGGCGCAAGCAGTGCTTGTTGCTCAACACCAGTCAAAGCTCTAGCTTCTGCAACGCCACTTGTTGTCTGTAAAACCTTAAGTGTAGCCTCAGTTTTTCCCGCAAGCTGATCAGGTGGAGCAATAATACGGATCGTTGCCGTACGGGCTAACTCATTGTTCCATTTAGTCGCAAGTCGGCCACTAGCCAGCGACAAGGCCAGGCCGAAGACAGCTAGAAATGCCATCGCTCCGGAAATAAACAAAGTTAATTGGTTCGTGAAGCCAGAAGGTGGCACAACGCTATCAGCCCGAATATCACCAAATATTAAGTTTCGCAGTAAACTCAGAACAGGGGTCACAGATTTGCCCCCGCCAAATGTACACCTCGTTTTGAAATGCGCAGAACCCTCGCTTGAACTTGGGCTTTTGCAGCTCGGATCAGAGACAAGTCATGCGTTGCAATCAAAACCGTTTTTCCCATCTGATTCAATTCAGTCAACAAATATAAGAGCCTTTTAGACATTTCCCAATCCACATTACCCGTCGGCTCATCCGCAAGAACAATATCTGGCGACATAATTACAGCACGTGCCAGAGCAGCTCTTTGACGTTCACCACCTGAAAGTTCTTCTGGTAAACCCCTTGCCCGATCCGTTAGACCCACCCAATTCATCAGATCATCCAAGTCAGGTGCCGCTAAATCAGAATTGCGATCTGAAATAGTCAAAGGCAAAACTATATTATCAGAAACTGGTAAGTGGTCTAAAAATTGCACATCCTGCTGCACAATGCCAATCTTCCGTCGCATCATGGCGACCTGATCGCGTTCTAGACTACACACCTTCGCACCAAATACTCGGACATGACCCGCAGTCGGCAGTAAACCGCCGTAACAAAGTTTCAGAAAGGTTGTCTTTCCAGCACCCGATGGGCCGGTTAAAAAATAAAATGATCCCTGTTCAAGATTAACCGAAACATCGGAGAAAATTTCCCCACCACCATAACTATAAGCCACTGCATCCAGCTCGATCACTTCTTTATCCACCTAATTAGACTAGCTAAATCTGTTGTGTCTCAGCATCATAACAGTTTGAACCTACCTGCCACAAACCTCTTCCTATACTTATGCCTTTTCTGTAGGCAAGCTTCAACATATGGTAATTGTGACAATATGACGGGGAGCAACATGCGGTTGATTTGTCCTAATTGCGATGCACAATATGAGATTGCAGATAATGCAATCCCTTCCGATGGTCGAGAAGTACAGTGCTCAAACTGCGGCCACACTTGGTTTCAAGAGCACCCCTATCATTCATCAGAAAACGCAACAACAGATGACAATCGTATTGATTCTTTGCAGAATGACGGCATTTTATTTGATGATGAAGAACTTACTTTGAGGCAACAGCCTGCACGCCGTGAACTTCATCCTTCAGTATCAAATATCTTACGTGAGGAAGCAGAGTTAGAAAAAAAAGCACGTGTCAAAATACCTGAGGATCAATCTGCACCAGATCCAAAAAGCGAAAAGATAGAAGGAAAAAACATAATCGATGATGGCATAATGCCAAACACAGAGCAGTTGCCAAAATCGTCAAAAAAGACAGATGTCAACTCACACAGTGATCAAAAAAACAGAAGCACTGGCGAACAAAACTCAGGAAACAAAAACACACAAAAGGCAAATTCTAGCTTTGCATATGGCTTTAATCTTATGATTTCATTAGCTCTGATTTTAGCCATCATTTATTTCTTTGCGCCTCAAATCGCTCAACAAGTACCTCAAACTGATCCTTATCTAAGTAATTTTGTTACACATGTGGATTCAATGCGATCATGGATACATACACAAGCCATTGGTTTATTGGACTGGTTAGATACAATGAAAGCAACACAGAACGAGTAAATAAATTATCGGTGCAACAAGGTTAAGTTAAGAAACCGATATTAAAATCGCTTAAGTAACCTTTTTAGATAATTAAGCTCCACGTTTGGCCGTTCACCTTCACCAGATCGACGCCGGATTTCATCAAGTAAATCACGCGCCCTCCGGTAGACGTCTTCACCTTGTAATAGGGGGTCATCTGTTCCTGCCTTCCCATTTAATCCTGGTTCACGACCCAATGGATCTTGAGCTTCGGCACGGCGGTTATTGTCAGATGAACCTTGACCCTGCTGGCCACTTTGCTGTTCTTGTTCAAATTCTTTACTCAAAGCGCGCATGCCGTCACGTAAAGCTTCCAATGCCTGAGACTGTTTGTCGATTGCGTCTGCAAAATCACGTTGGCGCAATGCTTCTTCAGCATTTTTCATAGCGCGCCCAGCGCGATCCAGAGCATCACGAGCACTATCATCTCCCGGCTTATTAGAATCAGGAATATTTTCCTCTTGTCTGCGCAATTCATTCCTTAATTGTTGTTGACGATCCGCTAAGGATTCCTCACCGCTAATTTCTCCTTGCCTATCATCTTTTTGTTGATCTCCATTCTCAGCACCTTGATCCGGATCACCGGTTCCATTTTTATTACCTGACTTTCTATCGGCCTGAGCATCAGGAGCAAATTGCTCCTGTAAGTCGCGAAATACTTGATCGCTCAGTCCTTGCTGGTCACGCAAAGTTTCCCCCAAATCTTCTATAGCTTGTTCACCCGAGCTTTTTCCACCTTGCCCATTCTGGTTTTGCGTCACACGCATATTTTCAAGCATTTCCTGCAATTCCGTCAGTGCTTGCTCAGCTTCAGCCATGCGCCCCTGCTCCATAAGACTCTGAATACGATCCATCATACGTTGTAAGTCATCTTGGCTCATCTGCATCGCATTCGGATCTTGACTTGGGGAGTACCCTTTATTTTTCTCAGCTTCTAATTCAGCTTGTCTTGATAGTTGTTGCATATAGTCTTTTGTTGCTCGACGGAGCTCTGTCATCAACTTCTCAATCTCAGATTCACTCGCCCCATCCCGCATTGCTTGGTTCAAACGCTCCTTGACCTGTCGCAAGCGTTCCAGCGCGTCTGATAAATCACCATCTTCAATTGAAAGTGCTAAATCCCACATATTTTTGGCTAAACCAACTTGTTGCTCTTCAGTCAAACCGTAGCTAGAAAGTATTTCCATTCGTTTAATCACACGGCGCAAACGTAGCTGATCAATCTCTCTCCGGAAGACATTTTCGGGTAAGTGTGATACGGCACGCAATATTTGACTTATTCGTTTGGTATTTTTGCGTGCCCACAATAAGTCTCGACGTTGTTCAATTATCGCAGCTGCCAACGGATCAAAAAAACGACGCCCTGGCAGAGTTACAGTACTCATGTGAGCCTTCGCCTGCTGCTCTGCCGCATCAAGTGCCGTTAAAGTAATTGTTACAGGTAAGTTTGCCCAAGGATGTTCCGAAAAGTTTTCAACCAAAATTTCTTCAAAATTCCGTCGATCTCCAGCAATTGGCAACGGTAATGATACTGTAATTGGCGCCCGTGGATCAGGTTCAGCTCGTAAACCATGCTGGCGATCAACGGCACCGATATCAAGAGCAATGCGAGCTTCTCCAGCTTCAACACCAAAGTCATCATTGGCACCAAAATTTAAATTCATTTCACCTAATGCGTCCACCTCAAGATCATCCATTATCTCAATGCTTGGTGCTTCATCTGGCAAGATGTTTACTGCCCATGTGCGGCCACCAAGGCCACTTACGCTAACTGTTCCCGAATGCATAACAATAAAATCTTGTTCGAGAGCAGAAGCTGGCGGCAGTTCTCCCATGCGACCCGAGACCGTTTCAGCTACAGTCAAATCTCCCACGTCACCATAAAGGCGCAAAGTCAACAAAGTACCCACAGGCAAGTTGAGTTCACCTTCAACGACGTCATTAAGATAAATAGTAGGACGTCCAGTATATTTCGGACTTTCCGCCCAACCTTCCCACACAGGTCCAGAACCATTTCCATAACCAGTCTCTGGAGCTAGACCTGACAAGGAATCGAAGCGCCAAATTGAACCAAAAATAAGCGCTACAAAAAAAATTAAAAGCGCCATATATCGTACTGCATAAGGGTCACGCCATGCGATCCGGAGGTTTGCAGGTACTGCTGCAGCTTTCTCTGCACTATCAGCCATACGAGACTGATGCACTAGCCATACAGCAGTTGAGGCTTCATCGCCGTCACCAATAACTTGTGTATCTGTTAAAGCTTGGAGAGGCCTTCCAGGGAGAGTTGCATCCAATCGCGCTAAAGCTGCTGCGTGCGTTGGAAAGCGAAATTTCAATACTGCATAAATAAGCGCGACGGCACCTGCTAAAACCGCAGTAACTGCTGCTGCCCATACCAATTCAACCAACAAACTGTCTTGCAGACCCAACATCAACACAGCAGATACCAAAAGGCAGATCGTGATTAATGGCCAAGTCACTTGCCACAAATTTTCTACGAACATACCTGCACGCGTTAGTCTCAGGGGCCAACGCACTGCAGCAAGACCACGACGAACATCATGCCAAGAAAAGTGGGCCATCAACAGTGCTTTCCTCCGAGGTGGCAAAGCGCAAGATCGCGCTTATAGCCATGTGGGGATGGTATCGCGATTTATCATTTCGTCAAACGTTGGGCGTGCGCGAATAACCGCGTATTGATCGCCGTTGACTAAAACCTCAGGAATCAGGGGTCTTGTATTGTATTCACTACTCATTACCGCACCATACGCACCAGCAGACCTAAACGCGATGAGGTCACCAGCATTAACAAGTGGCATCATCCGCTCCTTTGCGAACGTATCGCCTGTCTCACAGACAGGGCCAACCACATCGAATAAAGCTTGTTCGGCACCTGCCACTGGCTCAATAACTGGGATTATCTCATGGTAAGCTTCATACATAGCGGGTCGAATAAGATCGTTCATCGCACCATCTAAAATTATAAAATCACGATCCTCACCAGATTTGACGTAGATAATTTCACTCACCATAAGCCCTGCGTTTCCAGCAATAAGGCGCCCTGGTTCAATTTCAATTTCACAGCCCAAATGGCCAACAGTACGTTCAATAAGTTTGCCGTAGTCTGCAGGCAGAGGTGGTGCTTCGTTTGATTGCACATACGGAATGCCTAGACCGCCACCCAAATCTAGACGGCGGATATCGTGGCCATCAAAACGTAATTGCTCAGCCAGTTCTGCTACTTTCTGATATGCCAACTCAAACGGAGCTAAATCCGTTAGCTGCGAGCCAATATGGACATCAATACCAATTACATCGAGATGCGGCATTGCACCTGCCGTCTCATACACTTTGCGCGCACGCGAAATTGGAATACCAAATTTATTCTCTGACATTCCCGTTGCAATTTTTGCATGAGTTTTCGCATCAACATCCGGATTCACTCGCACAGTTATTGGCGCGATCACCCCCATCTCTCCTGCAACTCGATTTAAGACTACCATCTCCGGTTCCGACTCAACGTTAAATTGCCGAATTCCACCTTTCAGTGCTGTTGTAATTTCATCTACCGTTTTGCCAACACCAGAAAAAACAATGCGATCAGTAGAAACGCCTGCGGCTTTTGCACGGGCATATTCACCACCTGATACAACATCCATTCCAGCACCGGCCTGAGCCAAAGTCTTGATGATCGCTTGGTTACTAGCTGCTTTCATTGCATAACAAATAAGGTGATCCATATCGGCGAGTGCATCATCAAACAATTTAAAATGCCGCAATAAAGTAGCCGTTGAGTACACGTAAAACGGCGTACCAACCGCCGCTGCTATATCAGCGACAGCAACGTCTTCCGCATATAACGAGCCATTTCGGTAAAGAAAATAATCCATATTAAGTTTTGTTTACAGGTGCCTAGCAGCCAATTCAATTGGCAAAAATATTCTAGTTAAGAAAGGACCATTGATAATCTTCTCTGAATTCAAATTTCTGGGCGCGCCCGATAGAAAAGATATAAAGGCAAACCGCAGCTAACACCGATACAAAAAGTTGCTGGAACAGCGATTAAAGCCAACCAATTGCGCCGTACCAGCACCTCAGAAATGATCCAAATAGTCAAAGTAATAGCTGCAATAGTTAGGTCCCAAACAAGACCACTGGTCGCAGAGTTTACGTGCCATGCATCTAGTATGACCCTAACATCAAAGCCATTAGCATTGAACCACGTAACGAAATAATACATCGGGTGCACGGCACCCCAAATAGCTATAGCCAAATACAGTTTGCGCAACCTTGACATCTATTCAGAGCACTCCAATGCCAACACTTATTGAACCTTGAGAAACACCAATAGTTCCGTCTTTGTCAACGTCACTTTGATCGTCCGGCATTTTAGAGCTAGACAATGGCGGCAAAGGCCTTCCGTCTACGCCACAGCCCGCTAGACTAATCAAAACTAAAAAGGCAACCACCCTGATCATGAAAGCACTTTTCTCCAGCGGGCAACTTGAGCTCGAACTTGGCTTGGTGCTGTACCACCATATGATGTACGCGAGGCTGCCGAATTTTTTACACCCAATACTTCAAAAACCTTATTAGTAATATCTCCATGCACTGATTTCATCTGATCCAATGTCAGGTCAGATAAGTCACATTCGAATGACTCTGCCATTGCAACAAGCGACCCTGTGACGTGGTGCGCTTCTCGAAACGGCAAGTTGAGAATTCTGACCAACCAATCAGCAAGATCTGTCGCAGTGCTAAAACCTGACGCGGCTGCTGCAGATAAACTGTCACGGTTGGCAGTCATATCACGTATCATTCCGTCCATTGCGGCCAAAGCCAACATCCAGTTGTCCGCAGCATCAAAAACCTGCTCTTTATCTTCCTGCATATCTTTGGAATATGCTAATGGAAGCCCCTTCATTACAATCATTAGACTGACATTAGCACCAAAAATACGTCCAACCTTAGCTCTGATAAGTTCTGCGGCGTCAGGATTTTTCTTTTGTGGCATTATTGAAGATCCAGTTGAGAAACGGTCTGACAGCGTTACAAACCGAAACTGTGCTGATGACCAAATCACCAATTCTTCAGCAAACCGGCTTAAGTGCATGGCACAAATACTGGCTGTGCTTAAAAAATCGAGCGCAAAATCTCTGTCGCTTACAGCATCTAACGAATTAGCCGCTGGACGATCAAAGCCTAAAGCCTCTGCAGTCATATGACGATCAATTGGGAACGACGTTCCAGCAAGCGCCGCTGCACCCAAGGGACTTTCATTCATTCGTGCGCGCGCATCCCTTACCCGAGAAAGGTCTCTACCAAACATCTCTACATACGCCATCATATGATGACCCCAGGTGATAGGCTGAGCTGTCTGCAAATGCGTAAAGCCTGGCATAACCCAATCCGCACCAGCTTCGGCCTGATCTAAAAACGCGTCAATCAATGAAATTAGGGCTTCTTCCGCATGATCTAATTGAGAACGGACCCAAAGCTTAAAATCAGTTGCAACCTGATCATTTCGGGATCGACCCGTATGTAACCTACCAGCAGGCTCACCAATCAAATCCTTCAGGCGTGACTCAACGTTCATATGAATATCTTCAAGCACCGTTGAAAACGGAAACGTTCCAGAATCAATCTCTGACAAAATCGTGAGAAGACCTTCACGGATGATCTCCATATCCTTATTACAAATTATACCTGTGGCGCCTAACATTGCCGCATGAGCTCGCGAACCTTTAATATCTTGGGATGCTAAGCGCTGGTCGAAACCGATTGAAGCATTAATTGCTTCCATAACGGAGTCAGGGCCGGCAGCAAAACGGCCTCCCCACATTGTATTTGCTAATTTATCGGTCATCGTATGGCCCCACTGAGGAAGAGACATGAAAAAAATATTTACTATGGCCGTCTACCTTGCCCTTGCCTTGGGTGCAATTCCCAGCCACTCGGAAACAACTTCATTAGAAGAGTTGCGGACTGGAGACATGAAGAAGCTTGTTTTCCACAGCAAACCCAAAAACATTGCCAATGCAGCCTACCAACTGGCTGATAATGCAGGCACAGAAACACTTGAAAAATATAAAGGGAAATATATCCTCTTAAATTTTTGGGCGACTTGGTGTGCTCCATGTAGAAAGGAAATGCCTATGTTGTCCGACTTACAGTCAGAGTTAGGTGGCAGTGATTTTGAAGTTGTAACTATTGCAACAGGGCGCAATTCACCCGAAGGAATAAAAAAATTCTTCAGCAGAGCCAACATCACTAACCTGCCCCATCATCAAGACTTAAAGCAAAAGTTAGCGAGTGAAATGGGCGTGTTTGGATTACCAATCACAGTTATAATAGATCCTGAGGGTCAAGAAATTGCTCGACTTCGTGGTGATGCTGATTGGTCCAGCGAAAGTGCCAAAGCAATCATAGAATCATTAATTAAAAGGACCAAACCGTAACTCTACGGCTACCAAAAAGTGAAACACGGTGTATGCAATTACTCCAATTGATAATATGAAAACCGCATAGGCCTATTTCACTTTACCCCATAAAAATTGTTGCACCCAGAAGGTACGATTTCTTAAAGGAATAAGTGGTACCACCTCCTGGTCTCGAACCAGGGACCTCTTGATCCACAATCAAGCGCTCTAACCTACTGAGCTAAGGCGGCACAAAACAGAAAATACCCATGAAGGCAAACAATTGCAAGACCGTCAAGAGTTATAAAAACTGCAAAAATCACTTTGAATTTACGGCACTGTATATGGGCCAAAAAACGAATAAATAAATCTAGCCTAATTAAAACTTACACTAAAACATATCAGACAAGAGACCTAGGCCAATGCGTGTTTATGCATATATATAGATTAAGGACAAACGGCCAAATAACAAACAGTTTCCACCCATTTTTAATTTTGGTCCATGTAAACAATATATACACAATATTTTCAGCGAGTGATTTAAATTCTCAATGCAAATCATATTTTAAACATCTACCACATTATAAATAAATTTATAGACACTGCTATACTATATAAAGTGATTTTATGAATCGGTTAGATTTATAATTTTAGAAATCAGAAATTACTAACCTAAAGCGCACTACAACATTATAAACAAGTATTTGTTTGCGACTGCAAACAGCTTGCCAATCAAAGTGGTAACAGCTAGCACAACGGCTTCTTATCCGTCGGAGGCCAACATGAGCATCAACAGCGAACGCAATATTGAAGCCAACCTACAAATTGGCCCAACTGACCAAGGCATGGTTCGTATTTTTATTGAGGCAAAAGGCGTTGAAATTCCAATGGACTTTGACCCTGAAGAAGCTGAAGAAATTGCCGAGGAAATACGCGCGGCAGCCATAGCCGCAGCGGTATTGTCCCGCTGAAATCGGTAATTTTTAATGATTGGTATTTACGTATTTAAAAATGTCTATTCCAGTTAGTCGACTGAAATGTCTGACCAAATCGGTAAGTGATCAGATGCGCGTCTAGCCAATGCTCCTTGCTCAACACCTGCATCACGCATTTCAACTCCCTGGCTTAAGGCAAAACGATCGAGAGCAAACATAGGCCGCCGCGCATGGAAAGTATAACCAGGAGCATATGTTTTGAAATATCCTTCTAATGGTTCTAGACCATGGTGCGGAGACCACTCGTTAAAGTCCCCAGCAATTATTGTGTTAGGACTGTCTACAGTTTTCTGGTACAACGTCTGCAATTGAGCCTGACGATCTCGCCTCCGCAGGCCTAGATGAGTAGCAACAATGCTCAAACCAATACCTATTTTTAGGTCGACACGCACTGCGCCACGAGGCTCAAGGCCTGGCAGTCCAAGGCGAGTGACCTGATCCACCTCAATATTGGGGCGTATTAGAACTGCATTCCCGTGCCAGCCGAGACTGATGCCGTTTTTAGAAACATCTACTGGACGAAAATCTGTTTCATTTTTGATTAAATCTGGCAAAATTGCTGGAACTCTTTGACCCAGCCGCTTATCCGCCTCCTGCAAAACAACGATATCTGCTTCTAATTCATTAATGACTTGGAGAATACGTTCAGGCATATAACGCCGATCAACGCCACGCGCCTTATGCACATTATAGCTAACGATCCGCATCTGTTTGTTACTCATTAATTGTACAAAAGGCCTCTTTAATCAAATTTCAACATGAGCCACTTTTCATAGTCAGTAAGATAACCACTGCAGTTTTTATAAACTGATCTATTATCTAATACATGCAAGCAAATCCTGAAAGTTGAATCCAATATCCCAGAGTAATTTTTCCATAATGAAATGAGTGTCGTATTACACCAATCAACATGAAACACTATACCTCTAGAGATATAATATTTACATGTCACATAGTATCAGTCGGCTGTTAATTAAAAATCCAAAGTAGGATAAAAAGTCTCATAATGTGCTGTCTAAAATATACCAAGCACGCACCAAAATTTATGCTAGCTTCACCTTGATCTATAGATATAGTGCCAGCGCATTAATATATTTACCTTTGATAAAAAGAACAGACCTCTAAAATAATATGGCGAGGCATGGCAGCGACGCCGCCATGCGACATGGTATTAGCGGCCCGTATGATAAGACTCTTGCAAGCCATAAACAGGGGTATCAATACCCTCCATTCGAGCCTTTATTTGCAAAGATAAAAACTGCGAATAGTGGCGGGATTGATGCAGATTGCCACCATGAAACCAAAGCGCTTCTTGCTGGGTCGGCTTCCACATATTGCGCTGCTCACCTTCCCATGGGCCAGGGTCTTTCGGTGTGTCCGAGCCCAAACCCCAAACCTTACCAACCTTATCCGCAGTTTCTAAATCAATTAGGTCAGCAACCCAGCCATTCATCGATCCATAGCCAGTTGCGTAAACAATAACGTCACTGTTAAGCACAGATCCATCCTCAAAAATAACACCCTCTTCAGAAATCTTGCTAACTTGACCGTTTTTTAGTTTAATCTTGCCATCAATTATTAGCTGGCTCGCGCCAACATCAATGTAATAACCTGATCCTCGACGTAAATACTTCATAAACAGACCAGAGTTATCTGCCCCCCAGTCTAGCAAAAAGCCTGCCTTTTCTAAACCTGCATAAAACTCAGCATCAACTTCTTTAATCTTTTCATAAACTGGAATTTGAAACTCATGTAAAATCTTATAAGGTAAAGAGGCAAATATAAGATCAGCTTTTTGCGTCGTCACTCCAGCTTCAACTGCCCGTTCAGAATAAAGATCGCCCAGCCCATATTCCATCAATGGATCTGATCGTACAATGTGAGTTGACGACCGCTGGACCATAGTCACGTCAACATCGTTTTCCCAAAGAGCTGCACAAATATCATGGGCTGAATTATTCGAACCAATCACGACAACTTTCTTACCTTTGAAGCTATCAGGACCAGGATGTTTACTGGAATGATGCTGGTCACCAGCAAAAGTATCCATCCCAGGAAAATTGGGCAAATTAGGCTTGGCAGACATACCCGTAGCAAAAATGAGTTGCTGAGGACGCAGCGTGACTGGCTCACCGTCCCGATCTACCGTCACTATCCATTCCTTGCTTGTCTCATCATAGCTGGCCTTCTCGACAGTTGAGCGCGTCCAGTAATTCAACTCCATAATCTTTGTATACATTTCAAGCCAGTCTCCCAACTTATCTTTGGGCGCAAAAACCGGCCAGTTTGGCGGAAACGGCAGATATGGTAAGTGATCGTACCAGACTGGGTCATGCAGGCAGAGGGATTTATACCGATTGCGCCAGCTATCGCCAGGGCGATCGTTTTTTTCGACAATGATTGTGGGTACACCAAGTTGTCGCAGGCGGGCACCAAGAGCAATGCCACCCTGCCCACCGCCGACTATTACGGTGTAAGGTTGCGTTGCATACCCTAACTCGGATTGTTCTTTCTCACGTTCTTCAGTCCATGTCATGCGGCCCTTGCCGGCACCATGTTTAGCACCTAACGGTCGTTCATAGCCCGTAGGTTCTTCGTAACCTTTTAATTCAGTCATCGAGGTTAGGAAAGTCCAGATTAATCCATTTTTCAGTCTCACTAATCCATACCCACGTGCCACATCTGTTTCAAACTTGATCCAGGCTGTAGTGATACCGCCCTCTTCTGTGACAAGCTCGCCATCGGCAATTCTCCAGTTGGATGGCTTGGTAGATTCCAGTTGTGACAGCAGCATTTCACGGATTTGATTATGCCCTTCCATGGTTCGGATATTCCAGGTAAAACTTACTAGATCACGCCAATAACAATCTTTTTGGAACAAATTAACCGCTGCCTCGATATCACCATCCGTTAAAACAGCACCAAATTTATCAAGAAATTCTGTAACCTGATCATTGATCGTTGTATCTAACATTCGGCATTCTCCCTATCAAAACTGAAAAGTCATCTGGCCGAGTTAAGCTCATGAAAGGATAGATTAGCAAGACATATCAATAAAAAACATTGTCAGCACTTTATTATATGAAGGATCCAAATGCATGCAAAGGGTTGTAATGGTCTATTAATTCATAATTTTGGGCGAATATACTGCAATAACCAGCGCATCATCTCACTCGAATCTGATTGATTTCAATAAAATGTTTATAGTACTAAATCGACTTCATCACGGGTTGGCATGGACGGCGCAGTTCCTGCGCGTGTTACCGATATCCCGGCAGTAGCACAGCCATATCGAACGGCTTCAAGCGGCGACTTATTTTCAGCCAATGCAGCAGCAAACGCACCGTTAAAAGCATCTCCTGCCCCAGTAGTTTCAACAATAGAACCAATCGCAACTGATGGCACAACTCCATGACCGGATAAATATGCTCCCTGCTCTCCCATAGTCACAATTGGGGTTTTAACACCTTTAGAACAGAGCACTCTACACGCCTGCTCTGCATCGTCTGCATTTACTACGGCAATACCAGTTAACGCTTCACATTCTGTTTCATTTGGGGTGACGTAATCACATAACCTCAGCATGCCTATCGGTAATTCCATTGCTGGAGCAGGGTTCAAAATCGTGGTTACACCTGCTTTCTTAGCAATTTCCAAACCACGCATTGCGGCAGGCATAGGCTGCTCCAACTGAGTAACAAAGACATCTGCTTCAGAAATTAAATCCTTCTGCGCGTCAATATCTGAAACATTAATTAGTGCGGCTGCGCCAGGTGCGACGATGATAGCATTATCTCCAGTACTTTCTTCGATAAAAATATGTGCAGCGCCGGTGTAACTCTCTTCGAGTTGGCGCACATGGGGGATTACTCCAGCTTCAGCCCAGGTTTCTAATGCTAAATTTGCAAAATCGTCTTTTCCCAGCATGGAAATTATATGCGTTTCCGCCCCAATTCGGGCGCATGCGACAGCTTGATTGGAACCTTTTCCACCAGGGCCAAGGGCAAAAGCATTTCCCATAATTGTCTCACCTATCACAGGCATACGGTCCGCACGATATGAGGTGTCAGCGACAAATACACCCAGAATAACAACTGTGCCCATTTTATTCACCATCAGGCGGAACAACGCCCTTGCGGAAAGAAAAACATCCGTAAAAACGTCTCTCGTCCGTTTGAATTACAGCATAAGCCTGCTTGGCGCGCTCATAAAAAGCATAGCGCTCAATTCCCAGCATTTCCGGCCCACCTACCGCACTCAATTCCGCTTGAACTTCATGCATCACTGGCAACAGAGTATTCGGTTCACCCACTACCTCCATCCTTCCAGCTGCGTCATCTACAAACGTATCAAGAGGATATACAGACAGAACAGCCCTGATAGCCTCAGCGGCAGAACGATTAATACGTAAAACGTTACCAAGTACGGTTTCACGCGCAATGGAATCAGATGGGAAGTTTGTATCAGCTATTATGAGATCGTCGCCATGCCCCATTGCCCGAAGCGCGTATAAAACCTCGGCATTAAGAATTGGATCTATTCCTTTAAGCATTTATCATCTCCGTACTATTGGATTAAAATATGAGTTCAGCTACTGCTGTTGCCATCGCGACACCCACGGCTGCCTGTCCGACGACATCCAAATGGATGCCATCCACTGGATCTACAGTAGCGAATTCATTTAAATCTATGAAATCAACTTGCTGACTTATGGCCAAGTCACGTAATTTATTTGTCAGAGCTACAGATTTTTGTGCGGCTCCAGCGAACATTTCAACAAAGATTCCCGTTTCAATTACATTTGTTGGAGCTGCGATTAAAACTCGCGGCGCCTGCCCATTCAACCCCGTATCAGAATTTTGAATCTCAACAACAAGGCGCCTTATGCACAGAGAAATATCATGCGCAGATAAAGCAAAGCGCACTTTGAGATCATTCGTACCCAACATAAGAATCGTTAAGTCAATTGGACGATGGCTTTCTAGAATCGCATGCAAAGCGCGAAAACCATTCTTGTGAGAACCATCAACTGGATCGTCCAACACAGAAGTCCTACCCGGATGACCCTCAGCAATTACATCCCATTCTTCTCCTAGTAGTCGACCCATAACCGAAGGCCAGCGTTCAGCTTTAGCGAAACGCCGCTTTTCAGTTGGCGAAATCATTGCAACTGTTCCATGAGTGTTGCTATCGCCGAAACAAAGAACCGTCTTGTGGTCCATGTTTTTTATATCATCCGTTGGCTTGTTGTTAAATCAAAGCAGTGAAGATGTTCAGGGTCAGGCCTCAAGTTTATTATTTGTCCAGGCTTAAAGTCATGGCGCTCTCGAAAAATAGCTGTCACGTCCTGACCCTCAAAACGCAAGAAAACCATAGTTTCCGAACCTGTTGGCTCGACCACCTTAACCTCCATCGCCAATCCTTGATCTGTTAACAACAGATGCTCAGGGCGTATCCCAAGGTTTACCAAACCATGGCCCAAAGGACCAGAGTAGTCTCGGTCACCAACGTGAATACGACCATCGGACAATCGTCCCTGCAACAAGTTCATTGAGGGCGCACCAATAAAAGTCGCAACAAACTCATTTACGGGATTATCGTAGAGGTCTAGTGGCGTGCCTATTTGTTCAATTTGGCCGCTTTGCATAACAACAATCTGATCAGCCAGTGTCATGGCTTCTATTTGGTCATGGGTTACGAAGACTGTCGTCGTTTTAAGCCTTTGATGCAGTTCTTTAATTTCTGTTCGCATTTGTATGCGCAACTTGGCATCTAGGTTTGACAATGGTTCATCGAACAAAAAAACTTGAGGGTCACGAACGATTGCACGACCCATCGCAACGCGCTGACGCTGCCCACCTGACAAATGTCGAGGCTTTCGATCTAAATATTCGGTAAGACCAAGAATTTCCGCAGCTTCTTTTACCCGACGCGTAATTTCTTTCTTGTCTGTTTTAGCTACTTTAAGAGCAAAACCCATATTTTCAGCAACTGACTTGTGCGGATACAGAGCATAAGTCTGAAACACCATAGCAATATCGCGTTCTGCGGGTGGTAAATTGTTTACTACTCTATCACCTATAGAAATTGTTCCACTATTAATGGGCTCAAGTCCTGCAATCATTCGTAGTAAAGTAGATTTTCCACAACCCGATGGGCCAACTAAAGCGACAAATTCACCATCCGTAATATCAAAGTTGACGCCATGAATGACCTCAACCGCGCCATAAGACTTTCGGATTTCTTTAATCTCAACGCCCGCCATACGAAGCCTTCCTAAATATCTAGATACTGATGCTAGAGAAATGAATTTTCGTTGTCCACGTCCCGTCGCAGCTTTTGTTGACTTAATTTCATTCTCCATCATAGTGAGGATTCAGAAACAGGGAACATGAGGCAAGACAGGCAATAAAATTTACAAAGCCATTTTAAATTAGTTACCTCGTGCAAGTATACGTATCGAATCCAGGGAGGATGAACATGAAGACAGATCTATATAATTACATCAAAGCAGCTCAAAAGATGAACCGTAGGCAGATGTTGAAAGGTACCGCAGCGCTAAGCGCCGCAGCCATGCTACCCAAGGGGGCTGCACAGGCTGGCTCACACGGTAATGTTCGTGCAGAGATTCTAAAGATACCTGGTGTCGGAGCGGGTTCACCAACAGACAGTGATTGGCAAAAAGTTGGTGAAATGTGCCTTGCTGCCACCAAAGAGAATGTAGCAGAAGGTGAGTTTGAGGGTGTTGAACTTAGCTTCATGGGTTTAAACAATCAAAACCTACATAACTTTTTATTTAGAGGTTTCCTGAAGCCATGGGAAGCCTACACGGGCGCCAAAATCAATTGGATCGATTTAGCACAAGCTGACTATAACGCTCGTTTGCAACAATCCATTGCTACGGGAACTGTCGATTTTGATATTGTAGAAATGGGCGCACCCTTTGAAGGCGATGTATTGGGCAAAGGCCTTGCATCTGAGATGCCTGATTGGGTAAAAGAACAGATCGATATGGACGACTATGTTGACTATCTCAAAGCCCCCGTCGGCACTTGGGGTGGTAAAACTTATCGCGTCTCAATTGATGGAGACTGCCATACTTTTGCTTATCGCAAAGACTATTTTGGACCTGATGGAATCGGCGGAGCTGATGTCCCTAAAACATGGCAAGAGGTTGACCAAGTTTCTAAAAACCTAATTGGAAAAGAGGACCCACTTACTGGATTGCCCGCCCACGGTTATCTTGATCCCTTGAAAGGCTGGGGAGGGTTCGGTTTCTATTTCCTCGAGAACAGAGCGTCAGCTTACGCTAAGCATCCTAACAGCCCAGCATGGTTGTTTGAACCAGACACCATGAAGCCTATGGTCAATAACCCAGCGTGGGTCCAGGCCATTCAAGATGTCATGGATCTAATTGAAGCAGGCGCCTACCCCGCAGACCAGATCAACGCAGATCCAGGTACAACTGCATTTCAACAGTTCCTTGCAGGTACCGGTTCTATGTTAATGTGGTGGGGTGATGTCGGATCAAGCGCACGGACTTCAGATACTTCTGTTGTCGGTGATGTCGTAGGTTTTGGGATTAATCCAGCCTCAGATCGTGTATATAACGCACAAGCTGGAGCATGGGAGAACACCATGAACGAAGCACCCAACATGGCATATATTGGGTGGGGCATTTACGTTATGGCCACGGTCGAAGGAGATGATAAGAAGAAAAAAGCAGCTTGGTCTGCAGCAGCACATTTAGGCGGTAAAGACTTGTCGCTTTGGGCGTCTGCATATCCTTCCGGGTTCCAGCCATATCGTAATTCTCATTTTAATTTCGAAGAGTGGGAAGAAGCGGGCTACGATCGCGCTTATGTGGAGGATTACCTTGGCTCTAATGCGGATAGTTACAATCATCCGAATGCTGCAATTGAACCCCGTATTCCTGGCATTTTCCAATATTACTCAGTCGCCGAAGACGAGTTGGCAAAAGGCTATGCAGGTCAGTACGGATCCGCTCAGGAAACGGCAGACGCCATAGCCGCAGCTTGGGAAAAAATCACCGACCAAATCGGTCGTGACAGCCAGATTGCTATCTATAAAGAATCAATTGGGATGTAATTCTACCATCTTTGATCAAGTAAAGGGGGCGCGATCAGCAGATTACGCCCCTTTTTAATAAAGCACTAATTTTATTACATTTAGATGTAATCACTAGCTCTGGAGGTAGAAGGTTACAACCTTGCCTTTAATCAGCAGATTGTCTCTTCCATAAGGTAATGAATATTATATTTCATAAAGGGTAGGGCCTACTAGTAGTAGTGCCTTTTCTAATGATTGTGCTTTAGAATTAAAGCGTAGCCACAATAGTAATTGCAGACCGTAGTTACAGAAAATTTATCCAAAAACGCCTGTGCTTTACTCACTTTAAATCAAATCACGATGAGGTTAACCATAAACTTCACAAACTTTCAAAATTCCGACTTAACACTTGCGCATCTGACCGCTAACATCTCACTATGATTAACGAAGGTGATCTTCTTCACACTGTAACCGCCGACAACATCCCAGATAGCCAAAAGCGGTTGGGAGAGGTGTTGGTTTGGACAACAGGCTTGCTTTTTCTAGGCCTTGCAGTTTGGCAAATGATGTTTGAATCCGAAAAAGTAGCTATGGGTTTTGAAACATGGCGCCCAGTACTTTACGCTTATATGCTTTGGGCTACAGCCTTATGTGTAGCGCAAGTAATGGTTAACGGTGAAAAGGGCAAACGCACACTATTTGTTTTGCCCGCCGCCTTGTTCGTAATAAGTCTAGTTGTTTTTCCATTGCTTTTTGCGCTGTATATCTCATTCACAGATTGGAACCTCGCTTCTGCCAATGGGCCGCAACCCAATGGTTGGGATAATATACGAGAGATGTGGAGTGACCAATTTTATTGGAATGCACTGAAAAATATGGTCTATTACGTCCTTGCAGTTAGTGTTGAGTACGTGATCGCATTCGGTTTGGCCTTACTGCTAAATGCACAAATAAGAGCACGTAAGTTTTTCCGTGTAGTGTTTTTATTGCCGTTGATGTTAAGCCCCGTCGCAGTTTCTTGGATGGTTGGGAAGTCAATGCTGGAAGTTCGTTTTGGCCCAATATCAAGAATCGTTCGTGAGTTGGGTTTCGAGCCAAGCTTCTTCGGCAACGCAGAGATTGCACGCTTTATGATCATGGCAATGGACGCTTGGACTTTCATTCCGTTCATTATGATTATGTTGTTAGCAGGTCTTCAGGCGTTACCTCGTGAAATAATCGAAGCTTCAAAAGTTGACGGCGCATCTGGTTGGCAAAGCTTCACAGAAGTTATTTTTCCCCTCATGTTACCGGTCTCAGTTACAGCCATCGTGATCCGTATCATATTCAAACTTAAGCTTGCTGACATAATCATCAATGTAACATCCGGCGGACCAGGTGGAGCAACAGACTCAGTAACTAGCTTTATTTTTCGAGAGTATCGAGATAGGTCCAACGTCGGTTACGGTACGTTATTGGCAATAATTTACCTAGTGTTGATTATATTATTCATTACAATCTTCTTGAAATTTGTAAGTCGCTGGATGGAGCGTCCTGCCTAATGGCTATTTTCAAAAACTACGAGACAGAAAGCAAAGCTAACACAAAATGGTGGGCCAGTAGTGTTGCGATTTATGGTGCTCTTATTGTATGGGCAATAGTCTGTCTTTTTCCAATTTATTGGACTATTACAACATCTTTCAAATTAGCCCCTGACGTCATGCGTGGTAATATGATACCGTGGTGGGACTTCACTCCAAGGTGGAAAGGCTGGGAGTCACTGGGATTTTCTCCTCGTTTAATTGGCGAAGTTTCCACTGTTCGCGAAGAATTTCTAAAACGTTTTTGGAACAGCACTGTTATTGCGGTTTCTGCATCAGTTCTTGCCGTAATTTTAGGATCACTCGCAGCTTATGGCTTGTCGCGTTTTAGCTACCGCTTTGGCTTCATGAAGAATTCGGATATTTCTTTTTTCTTTTTAAGCCAAATGATCCTACCGCCTGTAGTGCTCGCGCTACCCTTTCTCATACTATACCGCTCACTTGATTTACTAGACAGTCGCGTTGGCCTCATCCTGCTTTATACGTTGACAGTATTGCCTATCGTAATTTGGATAATGCGAGACCAATTTCAGGGCATCCCCGTCGAGCTAGAAGAAGCTGCGCTTGTTGATGGCCTCGGCATCTGGGGATCTTTTTTTCAGATTGTTCTTCCAATCGCACTTCCTGGCATGGTTGCAGCATTTATCCTTAGTTTAGTATTATGCTGGAATGAATACTTTTTTGCGGCTCTGCTGACATCAACTGATGCTAAAACACTCCCAGTGATGGTAGCCTCACAAACTGGGTCTCAAGGTATTAATTGGTGGTCGATGGCCGCGCTATCTTCTGCCGCTATTTTACCTTTAGTTATAGTCGCCATCTTCCTTGAAAAATACATTATCAAAGGTATGGCTGCCGGTGCAGTCAAATGATTGTAATAGCTCAAGTAAATCAACCAAAGCACTCCAAATACAATATGAAAGAGCCGGTTTCTTTAAAAACTCTTTAGCTAAGTTCGAGCGCAATATCCTTAGTCTGCTCATAAAGTCTTAGAAAAAGATTATGTGCCTGCTCATAAACTGGATTAGGTTGAGCCACTACTGTTTTAGCTATGGGATTCCAATTGGCTATATCACCGCGCGAAACTAGGCCAACAGCCAAAGCAGCTAAAAAAGCATCACCATAACTTGCTCCTAACGTTTTCTCACAAACAATTTGGTCGATTCCAATAATATCAGAAGTTGCCTGTAACCAGAGCGCATTATTTGTGCCTCCTCCAACGGCCAAAAGTCTTTTGGGAGACTGACCCAATTCTTGAAAGGTATCGGTCACATGACGCGTTCCGTGTGCAATCCCCTCAATTAATGCACGGTACATGTCTCCCCGGTTGTGCGTCAAATTTAAACCAAATAGTACGCCCTTAGCATAAACATCATGAATTGGCGTGCGCTCACCAGAAAAGTAAGGCAACATAATTAATCCGTTAGCGCCCGGAGGCGATATACTTGCTTCATTAGCCAATAAAGGGAAGGCCGACTTAGGATCAAAATCACGAGCCATTTGATCGCGAAACCAATGAGTGAGCGTACCAGAAGTCGCAAGCCCAGCCATTGAAGCGTGTTCCCCCTCAAATAGCCAAGGAGCATACCAGATACGGGGATCAGAAATCTGTGATTGCGCCCGTAGAATGATAAAAATGGTGGAGCCGTACATCATCATCATATCATTTGGCTTATCAGCTCCAACAGAAATAGCTTCGGCAGCGGCATCAATTGTGCCTGCTGTGACAGGCGTACCAGCCTTTAACCCTGTTATACCTGCTGCCTCTACTGTAATCTCACCCGCAATTTCGTTAGACCACAATAACCGCGGCAACTTTTCGAGCGGTATAATATCATCATTCAGTTCATTGGTCCAAGATTGTGTATTAACGTCATAAAGCGGAGAGAAATTAGCCGCTGTATAGTGATCGATTACTGTCTGTCCTGTCAAACGCTGCACCAAAAAGCTGGTTGAAGTTAAAATATAGGCAGTTTGGGCATAAACTTCTGGGCGTTTTCGTTTCAGCCACAATATTTTTGGCCCCACGGATTGAGACGTTAAAGCATTCCCACATTGAGAAATAATTGCATCTTTGCCAATAATATCTGTTAAATAACGAACTTCTGCTTCCGCTCTTCCATCAACGCCATAGAGCACTCCGTTCATCAAAGGTTTGCCTTCTGCATCGACCGGAAGCATACAAGGACCAATCGCACTGCAAGCAACTGCCTTGATCTCAGACGGGTCGATACCACTATCTTTTATGATTTTTCTACAGATGAAAACAAAATCACCCCACCAGTCCTTTTCCGGACTATGCTCGGCCCAGCCTGGTTGAGGAACCAACATCTTGTGCCCCCGCGCGGCTTGCGATCTAACAGCACCGGTGTGATCCACCAAAACGCCCTTGGTTTCATAAGTTCCAATATCGATACCAAGTGTAAATGCCATCAGGTATGGTCGTCTCTATCCAAAGAAAAGTTTGGGCAAATGCGTCCTAATCCCGCATACAGCAAACGCGTCAGCGCTACCAAATCATTCAAATCACATAGTTCACGTGCAGAATGCGAATAACGTAAGGGAAATCCCATATCGATCGATGCTACTCCCTCACCAGCTAGTTGCACATAAGATAAATCAGTTAATACTCCAACCTGTGCACTACGTTGCAGTGGAATTGCCTCTGCTTCAGCTGCGGCTTCGAATAGGGACACCATTGCTGGATGAGGAATTACTCCATTTAAGGTACCACGCCCATGGAAAGAATAGAGGCTCATGCCTGGGCCACCTCCTAAAAGCATATCTCCCTTGCCAGCCATATCAGGCGTATCTGTTGCCAACATTAAATCAAGTTGAATAGCAATATCTGGTGCCAAACGTTGAGCCAGTGGTTGAGCGCCGCGCAGGTTGAACTCTTCCAAAACAGTAAAGGCTAGATGTACCGGGGGGCCACCAGTCCGAGCTTTCAATAAACGTGCCATTTCCAAGAGAACTGCGCAAGCAGCACGATCATCAACGCTGGTACCTACAATCCGGTCTTCACCCAGAACATGTGCGTAGGGAGCATAAACAACAGGAGCTCCGATACGGATACCCGCTGCCCTAACGGCCATTGAAGAAGCCATGCCAACATCAACATAGAGGTCGTCCGACAATACAACTTGGTACTTTTCGTCCCCGGAAGTTGCATGATGGCTTTTATTAACAATAATACCAGTGATGTCTCGCCCCGTAGGAACACAAATCACTATTTCTTGCGCTGCCAACGCCCGCTCTGGTACGCCACCTAAACGCGCCAAACGGATCATCCCATTATCTTCGATCTTTCGCACAATGAAGCCCAACTGATCCATGTGCGCAAATAACATTACAGATGGACCGTCGCCAGGAAAGTAAGCCGTGAGATTGCCGAGCCGGTCAGTTTTACTTTCAACCTCAATATCAGACAAGCGTTTCCGAATTTCTCGACGAACTCTATCTTCATGGCCAGACAAGCCAGGCAAACGCATCAGATCTAATGTATCTTGAAGTAAACGGTTCTTCATGCACGTGCCTTTTGGGCACGAGCCATAAACTCATGGGCTCGTTCTGGATCAATCGGGTTCCATGTATTACCATCAACCTTCAACGAAGACCCAACAATACATCCATCTGCAATATTTAATACTTCAGCAACCGTATCATGTTTGACGCCAGTATTTGCCATTACAACGGTATCAGGTAAAACAGCCTTTACAGCTTTGAGATCAGATAATTTTGCTGCCTCTCCGGTAATTTGTCCAGATACCAGCACCGCATCAGGTACAGAGGAAAAAACTGCACTGCGAGCGCGATCTGCGAGTGATCGCTGATCTAGTGAGTAGGCAAATTCAGCCGATATGTTATAGAGCATAGCGAGATCTGATCGCCTCAATCTATTAGAATAGCGTAATGCTTTACCGGCATCTGGTGTCCATGAGCCCATATCCGATGCATATGTTCCAGTGAAAATTTCACGTATGAAAGCAGCGCCTGTCGCAACGCCAAGTGCTACACTAGACATTGGGTCCCACAAAACGTTTACGCCAAAAGGGACGGTAATTTCAGACTTAAGTTGTCCAATAATTGTTGCCATCGTGGCAACCGACGCTGTATCCACGTTAAACTCGTAAGGGCGATCGTTTTCATTGCCAAACATAACCGCATCGAAGCCAGCGTTTTGTAGCGCGAGCAAATCATCTCGCACACCAGCCAACAGATCGAAAGTAGGATCGTACAGTGGAGTACCTGGAAGTGCTCCGAAATGCACCATGCCTATAACCGGTTTTGTTTCTCCAAATACGCGTTTAAAATTTCTAGTCATATCAAACCTCCTTACTCACTTTAGAGTCGATGGGCTGTTCACGCAAAAGGAAACTGGGTTAAGATACAAAAGAATACAAAAAAAGAGGAATATTTGGATGGGCTTAAAAAGAAGGTACTGGGATCGCCTAGGCAATGGTGGTTTAAAACTTACTGAATTAGGGTTTGGTACAGCTCCAATTGGCAACCTCTATCGTGCAATCAGCGATGAAGATGCACGGGCTACGCTAGATACTGCTTGGGATGGCGGTGTGCGCTATTTCGATACTGCGCCACTCTACGGCTTAGGATTGTCTGAAACTCGACTCAACCCGTTTTTGCGCAGCAAACCACGCGAAGACTATGTTCTCTCTACCAAAGTGGGGCGTTTAATGCAGGCCTGTGAACCCAAATATCGGTCTGGAAAAGGTAAATGGTTTGAGGTGCCACAACGACGTGAGCAATTCGACTACACCTATGACGGTGTAATGCGGTCTTTTGAGCACTCTTTTTCCCGTCTAGGTGTTGAGCGCATAGATATTCTTTATGTACATGACCTTTGTATTTTTTCACATGGCTCAAAAGAGTTATCTGACATGCGTATTGAAGAGTTTTTCGGAGGACGTGGATATGACGCAATGGTTTCTTTGCGTGAACAAGGCTTAATCACTGCAATAGGCGGCGGAATAAATGAATGGGAAGTTTGCCAAACCCTTGCAGAACGTGGCGATTTTGACCTGTTTTTGTTAGCAGGACGGTACACTTTACTTGAGCAAAAAGCGTTAGACAGCTTTTTACCTTTATGCGAAGCCCGTGGTATCGGCATTGTCACAGGTGGTCCATATAATTCAGGCATCCTAGCCACAGGCGCACGCAAATCAGCATGGTACAACTATGACCCTGCTCCTAAAGATATCGTTGAAAAAGTAAATGCTATTGAGGATGTTTGCGTCAGACATGACGTAAGAATGGTTGACGCAGCGTTTCAATTCCCACTTTTACACCCTGCCCATCTAGCAGTAATTCCTGGAGGACAGGGCGTTTCGGAAATGGTAGGCAATCTTCAGGCAGCTCAAGCAGTGATACCATCTGATCTTTGGGACGAGTTGAAAGCTCAAGGTCTTATGCGTGCGGATGCGCCAACATGAAAATTGACGCTCATCAACATTTTTGGCAGCCCAAGCGCGGTGACTATCATTGGATGCCAAAAGACAACGCGATCCTAAACAGAGCCTATGGACCCCAAGACCTCATACCAGTGTTAAATAAATACGGGATTGATGGCACCGTACTTGTTCAGGCCGCAGCAAGTGTCGAGGAAACTGAATACATGCTTGGCCTTGCCGATTCCTTCTCACAGATCAAGGGAGTCGTTGGCTGGATTAATTTTGAGGATGAAGCTCATCTAGATCAACTAACCAGATTATCAGCACACCCAAAGTTTTTAGGTGTACGCCCCATGATTCAAGATATTCCAAATGTAGATTGGATGCTTCACGAAGACGTTCAGTGGGCCTATCGTGCACTTATTGACCTTGATCTGTCATTTGATGCATTAGGGTTCCCAAAACATATATCAAATTTCCTAAAAATTAGCCAACGCTATCCAAAATTACGTATAGTTTTTGACCACTCCCTAAAGCCTCAGATCCGAGATCAGCAAGCAGGCTGCGATGCCTTTTCAGAGTGGGCCAAAGGTATATCGCAGCTCTCTGAACTGACCAATGGATATTGTAAATTGTCAGGATTAATAACTGAAGCTAAAGATGGGTGGAGCGCTGATGACATTCAGCCCTTTGCACAACACGTGATTGAAGCCTTTGGACCGAAACGTGTTATGTGGGGCTCAGATTGGCCCGTATGCCGTTTACAGGTTGAATATGATGAATGGTATAAACTTTCACAGTCGTTGACAAAAGGTCTGTCCGCAATCGAACGGGATCAAATATTTGGATTGAACGCAACACAATTTTATCGACTAGGCCAAGAAGAAAGAAAGCTCTGAACCCTCTGAGGAGTTAACCACGTGCGCTTGTCAGCGGGCTGCGAAATATGCAAAGCTGCGGTCGCCTGTGCGAAGGTAATTCCATCGATAAGTGAGACACCTTGAGTTAACTGTGCGGCAAGAGCACCCAAAAAAGCATCGCCTGCGCCGTGTGTTGAAATAACGTTAACATCAAAACCTGAAATGATTTGCCCAGCATAATGCACACCCTGTGAACCAAGCGTAGTAAGCCGGTCTACTTCAAGAGTAGTTTTATAAAATGCGTCCTCTACACGATTTACGATTAGTAAATCTATAAGTTGCAGCAGATCATTAGGAAGAACACGAGCTGGAGCCGCATTCAACCAAACACTCGCCCCAACAGCCTTGGCTTTTCTCGCCACAGCGACGTTAACATCCGCGGGCACTTCATTCTGTAATAAAACCAGTTTTGTACCGGTAGGGACTTTGATTTGATTAGCCTGGATCTGTAAATTCGCAGCTGATACGATAACAGCGCCATAGTTCCCTTGTGCATCCACAATCGCGACACTCATGCCACTTGCACCAGACACTGCTTGAAGTTGTGAAATATCAACTTCATTTTTTTGCAATTCTTTTCGAAGCACTTCACCAAATTGATCTGTACCAACACATCCGACAAAACTAACTTTAGCTCCCAAACGAGCCGCAGCCACCGCCTGGTTGCCACCCTTGCCACCAAAAACATAATCAACAGCAGATCCAGTTACAGTTTCATCCAAAATTGGCAAATGCGGCGAACGAACTATCACATCCAGATGCAATGATCCGACCACCAAAAGGCTCACGCCAGCATGCTCTCTTGCACGATACGCATTGCGATTGGAGCATCCTGCCGCGCTATTGCTTTTTGTAAGTCCATATTTGATACCAACTGTGCTGCAGTACGCTGCAAACGCTGCACCACTGCAATATTAGTGCGCGCTTCTTCTACTGGATCCATGCCAGAGTGATCAGGAAAAGTATCAAAATAAATTGCTCCTTCGTACCCAATGCGTTCCAATTCTACCAAAAGTTCAACCGTCTGTATTGGATGCACTGATCCAACCATCAAACCGTTGTCCCATTTACCGTACCCATCATTTAAATGAACACCCAAAATACGCGAATGACGTCCGATCAGCGTTGCTGCAAAAGCTGGCATTTCATCAGCATAAAGGACATGTGCAAAGTCAAGTGTTACCCCAGTGTTGACCCGACCAATATCCTTAATTGCAAGCAAGGTCGTAGCAGCATCTGGCATTAACGCGAACGCGCGCGGCTCATTAGGCTTATATTCCAGTGCAATATCAATATTTGAGTTATGATCTGCCACCTCCATGATGGCTTCAACTGTTTGAGCCCAAAGGCGAGAGTAATCAGCCTGAAAAGAATAATCAAACCCATCTTGTCCCATCCAAAGCGTCATCAAATTTCCACCCATCTGTGCCAAAACATCAAGGCCTCGTTTTGTTTCGTCAATTGCCGCTCGGCGCACTCCTCTGTCAGGATGGGTAAAAGCACCAAGTTTAAATCCCGGGTTGGTGTAGTACCGCATGGCTATCCCATTAAGCGACATACCGCAGTCTACTAATACTTGCGATAAATTGGTCGGGTTATCATCTATGAAATGGTCAGGATAATTAAGATCAGCCGTCGTTAAACCCGCTGTGGCAGCACGCGTTAGCAAGTCTGCAGTTGTAACATTATTTTTTCCTGGCCAATACCGTGCCGCTCCAATCTTAAAAGCGTTGAGGCGGGCAGCGAAGCGGGAAGAGTAGAATGAACTCATAGGTCAGACTATAGACTGTATTACGGGGTAAGCACAATTTCTCTTATCTAGATTGATAAAATAACGAGACTGAGTGAAAGGTAGTTCAGAGTATATGTCAAACTTGATATAATACTTAATAGTATGCACAAATGATTTTGAAATACCTGTCACTGAATGACTGCGTTTTCCCATTCAGCAAGAAATTTACGGCGCTTCAATGTATCTAGAAATGTCATCAGTGCCGGTTCTAATGCAATGGTTGTTCTATCACCATAATCCGATTGCGTATTCAGCGGCGATAGCATTAAAATATCCTTATTAGAGTGTGACTGCAGATTAATTAAATGCTGGATAAAGTCTGATGCTAATTCAGGCTGATTTGTTAGTTTTGAAACCATTGCAGTACGCATCATAGTCGTTGGAAAATCTGAGGGAAGAATAATATCCAGTACATCTTTGTTCTCATGTCGAGCGGCTGCATAGCTGCCTAGCACATTATAAGCGACTGCTATTGTACCATCAGCGAGATCATCAATCATTTCTCCAGAGCAACAATACAATCTTACGTCTAAACTTCCCATAACTTCCATCAGACGCCAATACGTTTCCGAAGCACGAGCATCTTGGGTTGCAAATAAATACCCAAGCCCAGACTTGCGTATATCGTAAGTACCAACACGGCCTCGAAAAACCGATGGACGCGCCCGCATCGCTTGGATCAGATCCTGGCGTGTTTGAGGCACTGGGTAACCAGCAAATGCATCACGGTTTATGACAATTGCGGCAGGTTCGGAAGTGAACGCAAATAGACTTTGTCGCCACTGAGCCCATGCGGGATGTCTAACGTTTTCTAATTGCAGTGCTAATCCATCATTAACAATTTTAAGCTGAAGATCCATTGCACTGGAAATAACCAAATCAAATGCCTTGGGGTTTGATCTAAAAAGTTGTTCGATATCTGTGGTACCCGTCACAAAATACTCAACGGCAACCTCAGGGTTTTTAAGAACAAAATCTTGGATAACGGGCGCAAAGATAGCTGTATCAGTACTGGATAGTACTCTAATAGTAGCTCCAGAAGCAAACTGATTAAACTGCTTTTGGTCTTCCCACTCCTCAGCAAATAAAAAACTGGGTAAAAGACAAATAATCAGAGCGATAAAGTAACACATGCCCCACCTTCCATCCTGTTAGATAATAACAAATTACCCCCATGTGCCACAGCAACATCTCGTGCTATAGTGAGACCGAGCCCGGAGCCTATGGTACCCTCAGCATTTTGACCGCGTTTAAACCGGGTTGTGAGTAAATCAATTTCTTCCGCAAGAAAGCCTTTTCCACTATCGTTAATCACTATTTGGACCTTTGGTCTCGCTATTATTCGAATTGCCACAACACTTTCACTTGGGGCATATTTCAAGGCATTGTCGATTAAATTCCGAACTGCATTTTGAATAAGAACTGGATCACCCTTACACATAACTGTATTGTCATGTTTAAGATCAAAGGTTAGGTCTTTCATCTCAGCAATCGGTGTCAAACGCACTACCAAGTCGCGTACTAACTCCACTAAGTCAACATCCTGACGTTCAAGGTGATCCGCGCGAAACGTAATCATAGCGTGATCTAAAAGTTGGCTAGCTGCCCGGGAACTTTCATCAATTGCACGTATCATTGATCGCATTGCCTGCCGGTTTTCAATCGTATCCACTCTCTGAAGGGTCGCTTCAGCATAGGAACGGACAGTGGCTAATGGTGTACGGATGCGGTGTGCCGCTTCAGCGATAAAGTCCTCAGATTGGCTAAGTGAATGATCCAACCTTCCCATTAAGGAATTAAGCGACTTAACCAACGGCAACATTTCGGTGGGCACAGGTTTCTCAAAAGCGCGCAAGTCCTGTGGCCCTCTCCGTGCCACGGAGTTAGTAAGGCGCATCAACTGGCCAATCGTTGCAGACGTTGCCCAGAATGACAGCAGAGTAGCCAAAATAAAAAACCCACCCCCCAATAGCGCAGCATTACGCGAAATTTGATCCAAAGTACCTGACAAAGCATCCTGTGTTTGGGCTAAAGTAACTCGAATCAAGGTCCGTCCGTCTACCCCAACCAATGTTCTTGTTGCTGTAACAGCACGAACCATCTGCCCTTGAAAATTGGTTGATGTAAAAGTTGTCTTCAAGTCATCTTTTACCACACCAGACGACAAATTTGGATAACCAGATAAAAACTTGTTATCATGAAAAATAGCATAAAAAACTCGATCATCAGACGGCGTGCTGAGCATTGAAAACGACGCATAAGGAATGTCAATTTCTGCTACGCCATCTCTTATTGAGGCGGCATCAAGAATTGATGTTATAGAGGCACGCAAGATGTTATCTTGACCTTGTTGAGCGATTTGCGTGGCGTAGTTTCGGACAGCAAAGAATAATAACAGAGCTAGTATTGCGCCACCACCGATCAAGGTTAGAACTAGTCTATTACGAAGCGAACCAGAGGTAATCAGTTTATTGTTCATGATCTAAACGATAACCTAGTCCGCGTAATGTCTTAATCTTTAAATTTGAGCCTTCCAAATGTTTTCGCAAGCGCCCAATATAAACCTCGATCGCATTTTCAGATACGTCATCATCGTACGAAAACAACCTATCTACTAATTTTTGCTTGGAAAAAATCTGCCCTTGCGCATTAACCAATAATTCCAAAAGACGGAGTTCACGATTACGCAGCTTTACAGCTTCACCTTGCACAACGAGATAGCCCGCAACAGGATCAAAAACAATACCACCCATTTCAAAAATCGAACGGGCTTTGCCCGCTTTGCGTCGGAGAACCGCCCTACAACGTGCTTCTAATTCAGCATGATCAAAAGGTTTCGTGATGTAGTCATCTGCTCCAAGGTCAAGTGAACCGATTCGATCTGAAACCTGCGAGCGCGCAGTCAGAATAATTACAGGCGTATCAAGATCATTAGCCCGATGCTGTTTTAAAAACATTCGTCCGTCACCGTCCGGAAGCATGATGTCGAGCAGAATTAGATCATATTCACCAGTCGAAATAAACTCGCTAGCATCCTCTAATTTGGCTGCGTGATCAATAACATGACCATCTAATCTTAACCGCGAAGAGATAGCACGCGCCAATTCTATATTATCTTCGACAAGAAGGAACTTCATGAGCCCACTTTTACCATTTTTATTCTGTGACAGGTTTATGTCAGGTTAACGTGGTTATTTACAGCAACTGAGCCGCCGAGCGGCCAGTTGTCAAATGGGAGAAAAAAATGATGACATTCAAATTGGGCCGTCGTGCCCTTATCTTAACGGCTATCGCTACCATGGGTTTTTCTGGATCTGTATCTGCGGATGGCCATCAAGTTGTAGATAGTATCCACTTCTTGATTCCTGGTGGGGCCGGTGGTGGCTGGGACGGAACCGCGCGTGGAACTGGAGAAGCACTCACAGGAGCCGGTCTTGTCGGTTCAGCATCGTATGAGAACATGTCTGGCGGCGGTGGCGGTAAAGCTATCGGGTATTTGATCGAAAATGCCGAAAGCAACCACGGTACATTGATGGTGAATTCGACACCAATCGTTATCCGTTCTCTAACTGGTGTATTTCCACACAACTTCCGTGATCTTACGTTAGTTTCAGGCACAATTGGCGACTATGCCGCGATGGTAGTGGGAAAAGACAGTCCTATAAATAATATGGAAGACCTTATAGCGGCTTATGATGCAGATCCAAGCAGCACAGCAATTGGTGGCGGTTCAGTACCTGGCGGCATGGATCACCTTGTAGCTGCGATGGTTATGGAAGCTGCCGGTCGAGATGCCCTAGGCGTTAAGTATATTCCATATGATGCAGGTGGCAAAGCGATGGCCGCGTTGCTATCAGGTGAAATTGTTGCACTATCAACAGGTTTCTCTGAAGCGGTTGAGTTAGCCGCTGCTGGTGAAGTCAAAATCATCGGAGTGACGTCCGAAGAGCGCGTAAGTGCTGCCCCTGATGCTATGACGATGACGGAGCAAGGTATCGACACAACTTTTGTAAACTGGCGCGGTTTTTTTGGAGCGCCCGGCATGCCCGCCGCAGAATTGGCTGCCTACCAAGACGCGTTAGAAAAAATGTATGCTACACCGGAGTGGGAAGCTGTCAGGGCTCGTAATGGCTGGGTTAACATCCACAATTCCGGCGATGACTTTAAAGTTTTCTTGGAAAAACAAGAAAAAGTTATTGGTGATTTAATGAAGAAACTTGGCTTTTTATAAAGTCCCAATAGCAGAGCGGCAAACCGCTCTGCTAACTTCAAATGTGAGGAGGGGTATATGGCTCTTGATAGATGGCTTGCGCTAATCCTTCTCGGTATTTGTATCACATATGGCTACACAGCTTGGTTTACGATGGACAACTCCCTTGCTCCTTTCATGCAGAGGAACCCAATTTGGCCAAGTACTTTTCCAAAATTACTTTCAATTCTAGGTATCATAGCTGCACTAGTTATTCTTTTAGGAATAGAAAAAAGTGACACCACAAAAGTGGAGATCAATCATCGACATCTTCTTGATTACCATCTTTTTAAAGCTTTAATGTTGTTGGCTCTAATGACAGCTTACGCTTTTTGCCTACGTCCCCTAGGCTTTCTTTTTTCAACCAGTACCTTTTTAATGCTTGGTTCTTTCATACTTGGTGAGCGAAAATGGTGGATACTGATTCCCATATCTTCTGCAACGACATTTCTAGTTTGGTATCTTGTTCAGGAGGTTCTCGGCATCTACATGCGCCCACTTCCAGGTTTTATTGGAGGCTGATGTGCTCGAAGGACTTTTAGTCGGACTTCAAACTGCCCTTTCTCTCCAAAATCTGCTGATGGTAATAGGCGGGTGCCTAATCGGGACATTTATTGGTATGCTGCCGGGTCTCGGACCTATGTCGATTATTGCAATAATGATACCGGTTGCTATTTCAATAGGAGACCCATCAGCAGCTCTAATTCTTTTAGCTGGTGTTTATTATGGAGCTATTTTTGGCGGATCCACCTCCTCAATACTACTGAACGCTCCTGGAGTTGCTGGTACAGTTGCTACCAGTTTCGATGGTTATCCAATGGCTCGACAAGGCAAAGCCGGCAAGGCATTGACCATAGCCGCCATTGCGAGTTTTGCAGGCGGTACTATAGGAGCGATCCTGCTAATGGTATTTGCTCCAGCATTGTCTTCAGTGGCACTTTTATTTCATTCAGCAGAGTATTTCGCCCTCATGGTCGTAGGTCTATCTGCAATTGCTGCATTTGCCGGAAGCGGTCAGGTATCAAAAGCGGTCCTAATGACTGTCTTAGGGTTAATTATGGCCACAGTTGGTGAGGGTGCCTTATTTAATCTACCCCGTTTCACAATGGGCATTATGGACTTACAATCCGGTTTTGGGTTTGTCACACTAGCAATGGCTATGTTCGCACTGCCAGAAGCAATATTTTTGATATTAAAACCGCGGTCAGTTGACAATAACAGCAATAAAAAAATCACAGATTTACGTATAACCGCAGCTGAAGCAAAAGCTATTTTTCCAGTAATAGGACGCCAATCTATTCAAGGGTTTTTTATCGGAGTTCTTCCCGGTGCAGGAGCAACCATTGCAAGCTTTTTAGGATATGCCGTAGAACGCAACATAGCTACAAAAGAGGAACAAGAAAAATTTGGAAACGGATCGATAAAAGGGCTAGCCGCACCAGAAACGGCCAATAATGCTGCATGCACGGGCTCATTCGTACCATTATTAACACTTGGTATTCCAGGCTCAGGTACAACTGCAATTCTACTTGGTGCCTTAATCGCTTTAAACGTGACCCCTGGCCCACGTTTAATGATCGACGAACCTCAGATCTTCTGGGCTGTAATCATGTCTATGTTCATTGGTAACCTTGTTTTGTTAATTCTAAATTTACCTCTAATTCCCTACATTGCTAAAGTTTTATCAATCCCACGTAATTATCTGATCCCTTATATCCTCTTTTTCACGCTAATGGGCGCCTATATTGGTCAAAACAATGCAACCGAGCTTTTATTGCTGACGGGTTTCGGTATTTGCGCTACGGGCCTTAAATTTGGGGGATATCCATTGGCACCTCTGCTTATTGGTTTCATTCTGGGCGGCATGATGGAAGATAACTTCGCCCGTTCAATGCAGCTTTATGATGGAATTGCATTCATTTGGGAACGTCCGATGACACTGGGATTACTGGCTATTGCCTCTATCTTAATGATCGTGCCAAGTTATCGATCCCACAGAAAAAACCGACTAGAAATTACAACAGCCGATGGTGACTAAAAAATTCTACGCCGCAAGCATTTAATTAGCTTATGGAAACCATCGAGACTCGTGGTCATTTTTCAGAATTTTTGAAAGCTACACTGACAGTATCGTAGGCGCCAAAATTTGCCTAGGTCAGATTAGCCTTTTGCACGTATTGATCGACCAAAAGTGAGGTACCGAAGGGCACTGTTGTTATCCGAGAAGGTGCCTTCGCTGATGTATCAAATAGCCCAATTTTTAATTTAAAGGCTATTGATTATCAGCAAGCTATTGTCGCGACGGACCTAAATTAATTTCACACAGATAACCTCGAGCGTCACATGCAACCGCCCCCAACAGTAAGTTGGCCATATCGCGCTACAATTTTAACCCATGACTAAGAACTAGCGGGAACTGGAATTATAACAGTTTTTGATGCAATTAGAGTTGGCTCTATCGTGCCAGACCGAAGCAGGAACCGCTATAGTAAGCATGCCCGTAAGGTTACGGGTGAAATACTTACCATGCGTAAACTGAAGGCCCTCAAAATCAGTCACCATATTCAACTAAGGTTCGAGCTATGCTCAGAAACACTTGTCGAAGAGATCGATGAATTTAAACCAGAGGATAAAGTCGGCACTGTTTCTTTGATGGACCACACGCTAGGCCAGCGACAGTTAAGGGATATCAAACTGTTTGAGGACTATGTTTGCGAGAAAATAGCATTCCTTACGATAATTTTGGTAATTACATCGAAGTCTTACGTGACTCTCAGAGTAAATATTCGAAAAAGTAAGAAGATTTAGCCGTGTCTGCACCCAAACAAATTAAAGTCACTTTAGCAAGTCATGATGACACCACATTAAAAAATGTAATCATGGACAATCTAGAATGTAATCTGGCTGGATACCAGAAGAGATAATCGGTGGAAAAACATCATGACCTGCGAAGAATCCATAGCCAGCAATTAAAGCAGATTTAATACCTGCAGCTTGCCCGCCAAGAATATCTGTATGAAGGCTATCACCCACCATGATGGTGCGAGCAGGGTCAAAGCTGTCTAATCGTGTAAATGCTAAATCAAAAATATTTTGAAAAGGTTTACCAAAAAAGCACGGCTCTACACCGGTATCGTCACCAAGTCTGTGCCCATAGCTTCCAGGCTCTATTGAAAACCCGTCTTCATAAGGCGCGACAATATCGGGGTTACCAACAATGACGGGCCGAGGGTTTTTTATCAATGAAGTCTCTAAAAACGCATGTCTCCGCTCTGTCCAGACAGCACTGCCCATCAGTATGAAACCTTCAGCTTCTTCATATGCTGAGACATCATCCGCGAGATAAGTAATATCTAAGTGTTCGAGATCTTCCAGGCCCCAGATTTCAGTATCCATTATACCCCACTTAGTTGTAGGCATTTTATTAATCGCTGCAAGAGTTGCTGTCCGGCTGGTAATCACATCTTCAGGGTCAAAATTATAACCGAGACGCTTATACTTTCTCATCAAGGCGGAGTGCGGATATCCAGCGGCATTAGACACGACCATCACGCGCTTACCCCCTTTTTGCAAACCAGCAACCCTTTCTGGGACTCCGGGAATGGCGGTCTCCCCAATATTAAGCACACCAAAGGCATCTAGTAGAAAAACATCTATTTCACTAGCAAGATAATCAAGGTTGGGTAGCCTGTGGCAATTTGCACGGCGAGTAACGTCAGGGAGTCTATATCGAATACGCTCATAAGCCTCAAAGGCCTCTTTCATCTTCAAATTATTGCACCTCGTACCTTGGCGGAGACCCATTCAGAAATAATCACTGCTGCAAGAATAACCAATAAAATTAATGAAACTTGCGGCCACGCTAAAACATTAAGAGAGGATGATAACTGCAACCCGATACCACCAGCACCCACAAGTCCAAGCACTGTACTTTCTCGGATATTAATATCCCAGCGGAATACAGCTATGCCTGCAAATGCTGGCAAAACTTGTGGCACAATACCATAGGCCATAATTTGCCAGCGCGATGCTCCAGTGGCTGTGATAGCTTCAACTTGCGTTTCATCAATTTCTTCAATTGCCTCGTAAAGAAGTTTCGCACAAAATCCAATTGAGCGAATGGCTATGGCCATAACTCCTGCAAAAACCCCAGGACCAATAATAGCTATGAGTAACAATGCCCAAATCAGTGAATTAATCGAGCGAGTTGAGACAATTATCAGAAGAGCGATTGGCCTTATAACAAGTCGAGAAGGTGTTGTATTACGCGCAGCCAAAAAGGCGACAGGTACCGCTGCTATCAACGCAAATATGGTACCAAGAGTTGCAATATTTAAAGTATCCCAAATCGGCTTACCCAATTGGGTAATATAACTCCATTTAGGGGGAGTCGCACGCGTCCAGATATCATCTGCTATACGGGGAGCATCCCAAACAAAAAACCAAGTGGTTGAGGCAGAAATTTTTTGCCAGCAGTAAGCAAATATGGCAACTCCAATTAGCCAAATCACCCAATGCATCAGGCTTTCTCGACTGGTACGACGTCGCCAGATTTTTTGGTCATTCAAATCCTTAACAGGCATTATTGCACTCTCTCGCGGACGATGCCTGACAAATATTCAAGCGCCATTACAATCACAATAATGAGCAATAATATTGCCGCAGCTGTATCATATTCATAGCGATCAAAAGCAGTATTTAAGGTCGCTCCAATTCCACCCGCCCCAACCAAGCCAAGAATTGCACTCTCACGGAAGTTAATGTCCAAACGATAAATCGAAAGTCCAATCAAACGCGGCATTACTTGAGGTTGTACACCATAATTAATCCATTGAGCCCATTTTGCTCCTGAAGCTTTGATTGCTTCAGCCTGAACACGATCCATACTCTCAATATCCTCGGCTAAAAGTTTGGATAAAAACCCAATTGTAGCGAAACTTAGAGTTAGAAAACCTGCAAGTGGACCGAAGCCAAATATTGCAACTAGCAAAATAGCAACAATAATTTCTTGTAACGCACGACTTATCGCAATTATCGATCGGCATATCAGGTATATTGGCAAAGGCGCAATATTGCGTGCAGCGCCCAGTGCTATGGGGATCGAGATTATAATACCTACGACTGAAGAGGCAACCGTCATAATGATGCTTTCAATCATGCCTTCCCAGATGTCACCAGAGCGGGACGAGAAATCTGGGCTGGTGAATGCAAGGATAAATTGCTTACCTCGATCCAAACCTTCGTAGACCCGCATCCAGTTGACCTCAATGGTCAAAAAGGCTGCAATCAAATAAGCAGAAAATCCAATAAGCAACACCCAACGCAGCCAAGCACGCTGCACGAAAGGTGGCTTTTTCCAAGGCTTACCAATGTGCGTGCTTATATCGCTCATTCCTTAGCCCCGTCTTCATCGTTTACGTTTTCAATCGTAGCTTCCCAATCCTCTTCACCATAGATTGTAGTAAGTACATCCGGCGTCAATTCTTCGGGCAGACCATCGAACTCAACTGCACCAAAACGTAAACCAATGACGCGCTGCACAAACATTTGCGCCAGTGCCACATCGTGGATATTAATGATTGCAGCTAAACCACGCTCTTTGCAAAGCTCACAAATTAATCGCATGATCTGACGTGAGGTCTTGGGATCAAGTGAAGCTGTTGGCTCGTCTACCAGTAGTAAGGCAGGATTTTGAATTAATGCACGGCAAATACCAACCCTCTGACGCTGACCACCCGACAGCTCATCAGCACGTTTGTCAGACATGTGTGCCATGCCCACTCGGTCCAGCAAACGAAACGCCTCATCTATATCCGATTGAGGAAATTTGCGCAGGAAACTGCGCCAAAACCCGACGTAACCCAATCGACCAGACAAAACATTTTCCATCACGGTTAAACGCTCAACAAGCGCATACTCTTGAAAAATCATTCCCATTCGGGATCTTTGACGACGCAGAGCCGCGGTTGATAAACTGGTCAAGTCAACCTCACCAAGATGTACTTTACCCGATGTTGGCTCTACAAGTCGATTAATGCATCGAATAAGAGTTGATTTTCCAGCACCAGAAGGCCCAATCAAGGCCAAAACTTGGCCTTCTGGGACAACCAGATCAACAGCTTTCAATGCCTGATCTCCGGTCTTGTAAGTCTTCACAAGCTTTTCAAGACGCAGCATAAAAGCCTCCATAACTCTTCTTACTTTAGAAAATGGCGGGCTCAAAAGCCCGCCAGATCAGTAATTATTCGCAGGAATAGCTTACACCGTTGGCAGCGTCTATCTTGCGGATTACGTCCCAAAACTCTTGGTATGTCATCGGCAAAAATTGACCTTCGTTTGATTTCTCAAACTCGGTCTGTAAAGATGTACCTTCCCACTCAAAATTAAAGAAAGCGTTACGAATTTTATCCTTTAACTCTGGAGTTAGGTTGTGCGCAGTACCAAATCCCGTTGTTGGGAATGTCTGTGATTTATAGATTGTCACAACCTGATCTTCTGAAATCACGTCACGGCTTAACATCCGAGCTTTCACTGAGTTGGCAATTGACGCGGCCATATAATCTTTATTGGCAACACCAAGGATCGAGTTGTCGTGCTTACCTGAATACACTGGCTCAAAGTCACGATCAGGCAGCATATCAAAATCACCTTTGAGAATCGCACTAGGCGCTTTAAAACCTGAATTCGACGTCGGAGACGTAAAGGCTAGTTGCTTACCTTTTATATCCTCAACTTTTTCGATGCCAGATCCAGGGTATGTGATAATTTCCATCTCATATCCAAAATTTCCGTCCTTAGAAGCCATAATCGTAAATGGATTAAATCCTGCACAGTTAACTGCCAGAGGATTAGACCCTGTATTAAATCCAGCAATATGCAAACGTCCCGATCGCATTGCTTCAATCTGCGCCGCATTATTTTGTACAGGGAAGAATACAACCGACTTCCCAGTTTCAGCTTCCAGATGGGTTAGAAAGTCAGACCAAGCTTCTTTATATACTGCCGGATCTTCGACAGGTGTGTAGGCGAAAATTAGAGTATCTGGATCAACCAGATCTGCAGGATCATTGGGTGTATCAGCAATCAAATCTCCATCTATATCACAAAATCGCTTGTCCAAGTCACCCCGTGGACAATCTTCCGCTCCTGCTGCGCTAGTCAGTGACATTACAAGCGCCAAAGCTGCACCAGACAAAACAATATTAGCTATTTTCATAAAATTTTCCTCCCTTTTTTCTTATTTTTTCCATTGATAATCGTAGCCAGAAAAGAGATATTTACAAGACAGATATTTAAAACAGACACTAGATTTCTATGCCATGCTCTCCCCAACTGGAAAATTGGTCCTTACTAGGTAAGTCCGGCAACGGTTCGTTTAAATATCCCTTAGAGTAAAGTCTAAACATAATATTGGCATTACGAGCTGTCTGGTAATCAATAATGCTATCGCCTACATAAAGTGTTTCAGCGGGGTCGCAATTAAGTAATTTGCAGCAATTCAAAAGTGGCTGCGGATCTGGCTTTTTAGGTCGCCCCGGCAAAGCACCTTTTATCACTTTAAAATATTGTGTAAGATCCATTAGATGGCAAATTTCATTGGCCGGTTTCTCAGGCTTATTAGTACATATACCCAGTGGTATGCCAGCTAAACAAAATCCCTCAAGAGCTGGAACTACACCTCGATATGGTTCGGTTAAAGTCGTCATATCTGCTGCATAAGCTTCCAAAAAACGCTCAAGTGCTTTTTGATAAATCAGCTTATCACTATCACCAGTCGCAATGAGGCACTTTTCAACAAGCACCTCAACACCATTCCCTATGAAAGAAATTATTGTCGCCAAATCGAGCGTCATTCTATTCATCTCTAAAAGCATAACATTAGCTGCTGCGTGTAGATCAGGAGCGCTGTGAATTAATGTTCCATCGAGATCGAATATTATAGCTTTTACTTGGCCCATAAAGATAAAATTAATGCATTGAAACCGTGAACGCAATAATAGTTCTAGACATGATTGGTGAAAAATTTTTAAGATTTTAGGTAAAACAAAATCAAATTTTAGGGCAACATATATCTACAATGTTTGCAAAACACTTCTGTCTTGTTCATTCTCTGCAGAATGGAGTTCCTAACCGTAAGCCATAGCAGTTTCTTAATTGGGATGTCGTGCCTCGTTGCGCTGGTAGCAGGATTCACTGGCCTCTCACTAACACGCGATCTATCGCAAAAGCCAATGTTCCAAAAGAAGATTGCGATTGCTCTTGCTGCGATTGCTTTGGGGGGCGGCATCTGGGCAATGCATTTTGTAGCAATGTTGGGCTTGAAGCTACCTATACTATTTTATTACGATGCTGCAATTACGCTCGTTTCAGCCCTATCAGCAATTCTTCTTGTTGGTGCCGCTCTTATCCTTTTGCATTTCGCCGAACGCACACCAATTATTATTTCAATTGCTGGTAGCATCGTTGGCATTGGAATATTAGCAATGCACTATATTGGCATGGCGGGGTTAGAGTTGTGTCGGGCAATCTACACTACATCAGGTGTTATCTACTCATCTTTTGCAGGAGTTGGTCTTTGCATTTTGGCATTCTGGATTACCTACGGCCAAAGGACAGACCGTAACATCGTTTTAGGAACAATCTGCTTTGCTATAGCAGTTTGTTCAGTGCATTTTTTGGCAGTATCGGGCACGAATTTTGTAACCACCCCAAGCCTTCCCGAATTTGGGCCAACAATAAGCAACGAGGTCTTAGCGCTAGTTGTAATCTTTTTCAGTTTTGTAATTTTCGGTGCATGCCTTTGGGTAAGTGTTACTTACCTCGTTGCACCGAACGGTGAAACAAAAATCGGTGACCCTCTAAACGTAACACAGGAGCGAATAGAAGACGTACAAATCCCCTGCGAACGAGATGGTAGAAAAATTTTCATATGGTCAAGCGATGTCCATTTTGTAAGGGCTGATGGCCACTACACACAAATCTACAAAAATAATGAGCGATTATTTTGCGTTTGGCCTATCACCGAAGCAACAAAACGTCTGTTGCCCGTCGGCTTCATTCAAAGTCATAGAAGCTACTTAATCAATCCAGCCCGTGTCGCCCACTTTGAACGTATCAAAGACAAAGGACGTTGTGTCTTCAAAGGCACTGATTCACCACCTGCACCAGTAAGTCGATCAAAACTTAAGGCTGTCCAAGACGCCTTGGCAGCGCAGATTGGCGCAGTTCGTGCAAAATAGATCGCAATTCGTGCAAAAAATCTGCTGTTCATTTAATATGTGAAGCAGAACCGCCATCAAACATGCCAATGTTCAATCAGCCAGAAAAAAGCTTCTAGAGAGGACAGCTAATGATTCCAGCAGCATTTGAATATTACCGCCCACAAGATATGGCTGGAGTCTTTGCCATACTGCAGGAACATGGAGATGACGCGCGGGTCATGGCGGGTGGGCACAGCCTTATCCCCATGATGAAACTTCGTATGGCGGACGTTCCACACCTGATCGATTTACAAGATGTTGGAGGTATGTCCGATGTAACTATCGTCAGCCATGAAGTTCGTATTGGGGCAATGGTCACGCAAGCGGATATTATTGATAACACTGAATTAACAGCAGTAGTTCCCATCCTTCGAGAGGCCGCTTTACAGATTGCAGATCCACAGGTGCGCTACATGGGAACAGTGGGCGGAAATATTGCCAATGGTGATCCAGGAAACGATATGCCTGGTTTAATGCAGTGCATGGACGCGACCTTCACTCTCGTCGGGCCAAATGGCGAACGTGGCGTTCAAGCGCGCGATTTTTATGAAGCAGCTTATATAACGGCTCGCGAAGATGATGAAATTTTAACAGCTGTCACAATTCCATTGCACAGTGGTGGATATGCGTACGAAAAACAAAAACGCAAAATCGGAGATTATGCAACAGCGGCAGCAGCAGTGCAAATTACCAAGGATAATGGAAGCTGCGCATCAGCGGCAATTGCCATGACAAACCTTAGCGACACGCCTGTCTACTCTGAAGCAGCGGGTGTAGCTCTGGTTGGCGGAACCCTAGATGATACTTCGTTAAAAGCCTCTGTTGCGGCGATGTTAAATGACATCGACCCTACAGAAGATAATCGCGGACCCATCGCATTCAAAAAACACGTGGCTGGTGTCATCCTGCGCCGCGCAATCGAACGCGCTTGGTCGCGGACATAGGGAGTACACCATGTCAAACAAAATGCACATTAAATTAAACGTAAACGGTAAAGACGAAGAGTTCTTGGCAGAACCACGCGAATTGCTTATTTATACTCTGCGGGAACGACTGAATATAACAGGGCCACACATCGGTTGTGAAACATCACACTGTGGCGCTTGCACTGTCACAATTGATGGTAAATCAGTGAAATCCTGCACAATGTTCGCAGCTCAAGCGAGCGGCAAATCAGTGACTACTGTAGAAGGTATTGGTGGACCAGACGCATTGCATCCGTTGCAAGAGGCATTCAAAGAACATCATGGCTTGCAGTGTGGCTATTGCACTCCGGGGATGATCATCCGAGCTCAAAAGCTACTAGAAGAAATTCCAAATCCATCTGAAGAAGAAATTCGCTTTGGCATGTCTGGCAATATTTGCCGCTGCACAGGCTACCAGAACATTGTGAAATCCATTCAAGCAGCCGCGGCTGAAATGAATGCAGCCAAGGAGGCCGCAGAATGAAAGATGAAGTCACCCGCGAAGAACGCATAGATAATCTCAAGGGCATGGGCTGCTCTCGCAAAAGGGTTGAGGACGCCCGTTTTACTCAAGGCAAAGGTAATTATGTAGATGATATAAAACTAGACGGCATGCTGTTTGGAGACTTCGTACGATCACCATATGCGCACGCCCGTATAAAGAGCATTGACACAGCCGCGGCATTGAAAGTGCCTGGAGTTCTTGCTGTGTTAACTGCGGCTGATCTTGAACCGTTAGGTTTACACTGGATGCCGACCCTTGCAGGCGACAAGCAAATGGTACTGGCTGATGGAAAGGTACTTTTCCAAGGTCAAGAGGTCGCCTACGTGGTAGCAGAAGATCGCTATGCAGCTGCAGATGGTATCGAAGCTGTAGAAGTTGATTATGAGGAACTAACTGTTCTGGTAAACCCTTTTGAGTCATTACAGTCCGATATTATTCTGCGCGAAGACTTAGTTGCTGAAGACGGCTCCATACCGGCGGGAGCTCACGGCCCTCGCAAGCATCATAACCATATTTTTACGTGGGATGCAGGAGACAAGTTGCCAACGGAAGAGGTCATTGCAAACGCTGAAGTTGTTGCGGAAGAGTCCATGTACTACCACCGCACTCACCCCTGCCCATTAGAAACTTGTGGCTGTGTGGCATCAATGGACAAAGTTAACGGAAAACTGACGCTTTGGGGTACATTTCAAGCACCACACGCCATTAGAACAGTTGTTTCTTTGATTTCTGGCATCGAAGAGCACAACATCAGAGTAGTTTCTCCAGATATTGGTGGTGGATTTGGCAATAAGGTTGGCGCTTATCCAGGTTATGTCTGCTCCGTCGTTGCATCCATTGTCACGGGAAAGCCAGTTAAGTGGATTGAAGACCGGATGGACAATCTTATGACCACAGCATTTGCTCGAGACTACCACATGACTGGCAAAATAAGTGCAACTAAAGACGGCAAAATTACAGGGTTAAAGTGTCATGTAACCGCGGATCATGGTGGCTTTGACGCCTGTGCTGACCCAACCAAATTTCCAGCAGGCTTCATGAACATTTGCACTGGATCATATGACATACCCACTGCTTATCTGGAAGTAGATGGTGTCTATACCAATAAGGCACCAGGCGGCGTAAGTTATCGTTGTTCCTTCCGCGTAACTGAGGCCGTATATTTCATTGAACGGATGATTGAAGTCCTTGCCATTGAGCTGAATATGGACTCCGCAGAGTTGCGACGGATTAACTTCATCAAAAAAGAGCAATTCCCATATACAGCCGCACTTGGATGGGAGTATGACAGTGGCGATTATCATACCGCTTGGGATAAAGCGCTAAAAACTGTAGACTATGATGGGCTTCGCGCTGAGCAAACTAAGCGCGTTGAAGACTTCAAAGCTGGAAAAACCCGAACATTAATGGGAATTGGTCTCAGCTTCTTCACCGAAATTGTTGGGGCTGGGCCTGTAAAGAATTGTGATATTCTGGGACTTGGCATGTTCGACAGTTGTGAAATCCGCATTCATCCAACAGGATCTGCCATCGCGCGCTTAGGGACTATTTCGCAAGGTCAGGGCCACGCAACAACTTTTGCGCAGATCCTTGCCTCTGAGATTGGATTACCTGCGGACAGCATAACTGTTGAAGAAGGCGATACTGATACAGCCCCCTATGGACTGGGCACCTACGGGTCGCGCTCCACTCCTGTTGCTGGTGCAGCAACGGCAATGGCTGGACGAAAAATTCGTGCCAAGGCACAGATGATAGCCGCTTACCTTCTTGAAGTGCATGACAACGACGTAGAGTTCGACGTCGACCGGTTTATTGTAAAGGGTGCTCCAGAGAAGTTCAAAACTATGAAAGAGATTGCCTTTGCTGCATATAATCAGGCAATTCCAGGCATTGAACCAGGTCTTGAGGCAGTCAGCTACTACGACCCACCCAACATGACCTATCCATTTGGAGCCTACGTCTGTGTAATGGATATAGACGTTGATACTGGCGTGACCGAAATTCGACGCTTTTATGCACTGGACGATTGTGGAACTCGGATCAACCCGATGATTATCGAAGGTCAAGTGCATGGTGGCCTGACGGAAGCACTCGCTGTCGCACTAGGTCAAGAAATTGCCTACGATGACATGGGAAATTGCAAAACAGGAACGTTGATGGACTTCTTTCTGCCAACTGCTTGGGAAGTGCCCAACTATGAGACAGACTTCACCGTCACCCCAAGCCCACATCATCCAATTGGAGCAAAAGGTGTTGGCGAAAGCCCTCATGTAGGGGGGGTGCCTTGTTTTTCAAACGCAGTACAGGATGCGTTCCGCCCCTTTGGGAACCGGCACACAAACATGCCGCATGACCATTGGCGAATTTGGAAAATGGCCAATGAACTAGGTTTACACGACTAGATTTTTGGTTTGGGCACCTAGTACTTTAGGTACCCAAACTCTTTGGAATATAAAAATGACTTGGAACAATCTTCAAACGGCTTTGGCCGATAGCGGCTATATAGCATCCGACGATCTCAGTGTTGCGATCCATTTGTCAATTACCCTTGGCCGACCCTTATTATTAGAAGGGGCTGCTGGTGTGGGTAAAACTCAACTTGCTAGTAGTTTAGCCACACAAAGGAGTAGTAGATTAATTCGTTTGCAATGCTATGAAGGCCTAGATGCTGCGCAAGCAATCTACGAATGGAATTATCAACGACAATTACTCTCGATCCGTGCTGCTGCTGAAGATGGGGAAACCGGCCAATCTGTTGAGGCACGCATATTCTCACGAGAATTCTTGCTGGAACGTCCCTTGCTCGCTGCCATAACTCAAAAAACCCCCCCCGTTTTGCTCATCGATGAAATTGATCGCGCCGATGAAGAATTTGAAGCCTACCTTCTTGAAATTCTTTCTGAATTTCAAGTTACAATCCCAGAGTTAGGTACCATCACAGCCACCTCTAAGCCCATCGTAATTCTGACATCGAACGGCACGCGGGATCTGTCAGACGCACTGCGACGTAGGTGCCTTTATGCTTATGTGGATTATCCAAGCCGCGAAACAGAACTTGCTATTTTAAGCGCTCGTTGTCCTGCGGTCGAAACACGCCTAGGAGTTCAAATCGTTGGTTTTGTGCAAAAACTTCGCGAAGAAGACTTGGAGAAAGTTCCTGGTATTGCCGAAACTCTTGATTTTGCAGCTGCCTTAATGGGGCTCGGCATTGCCGACCTCACCTCAAACCCTGCAGCATTACAAAACACGCTTAGCACGCTCCTAAAAACACAAAGTGACCGAGCTCATATTACATCAGAGGTAGCAGGACGAATTGCTGGGCGTTCCGTATGAGCCGCGTAACCCGTTTTGCTGCCCGAGACCCCGGACCAGCAGCGAGAATTTCAGGTTTTATAGCGCATCTACGCGATAATGGCATGCGCTTAGGTGTTGCAGAAACCAGTTTGGCTCTGTCTGCATTGTGTGAAGTTGAAGCCATTTCGCCAGAAACTAGCCACCAAGCCTTGAAGGCTGTTTGCACCAGCTGCAAGGAAGAAGCTGAAAAGTTTGGTGCGCTGTTTGATAGCTATTGGATGGATATGGGCCGCGTGAAGCAAAAAATTGTCCAAACAGCCGCTAGTGATGGCAGCGATTGCGTGCATTCTTCGCGCGATGCCCACGACGAGGATGGTAAAGGCTCCGGATCTTCCAGCACACCAGACGGAAGCGATGGCCAAGCAGAAAGCGACGGCGAAGGTCTTTTGATAGCGACTAAAGTTTCCAATTTAATGCACAAGGATTTGCGTGACATCGTAGACACTGACGATATTGCAGAGGCCGAAAAAGTTGCGCGCAAGCTTGGTGCTGCGCTCCGAGATCGTCGATCTCGTCGCCGTGTCGCAGCACTCAAGGGCGACCGACTACATTTTCGCAAGATTATCAGAGCTAGCCTAGCCACTGGAGGTGAGCCGTTAAAACTGATGAAAAAACACCGCCCAGATCGTCCGCGAAAGATCGTTGCATTGTGTGATGTGTCTGGTTCAATGACAATCTATTCAAAGGTCTTTTTAGCTTTTCTCATGGGCCTCATGAAAGGTGATCCCACAGCTGACGCCTACCTTTTCCATACGCGACTTGTGCGTATTACTGAGGCCCTACGGGACAAAGACACGAAGCGAGCGGTTGGTCGTATGTCCTTAATGGCAGATGGCTTTGGAGGCGGGTCTCAGATAGGTCCATCCATAGCACGCTTTGCAAAAAGCTATGCAAAACGGTTTGTCGATGGACGCAGCGTTGTGCTGATCCTCTCTGATGGCTATGATACATCCCCCCCAGCTGTAATGGGTTCAGCTTTAGCCCACCTCAAAAAACGAGGTTGTAAAATAATCTGGTTGAACCCGCTAAAAGGATGGCGAGATTACGCCCCTGTAGCCGATGGAATGACTGCAGCCTTACCATATCTTGATTTATTCTGTGCAGCTAATACGTTGGCCGATCTTTCAGTTTTGGATCGTGAGGTAATTTCAATATGACCCCAGCAGAGTTCTTATCCGAAGACATGGCTGATGCAGTCCAAGAGTTACGCAGTAAGGCAGAACCTTTTGCATTCGCAACAATCGTGCGCACTGCCGGCGCCACTGCGGCAAGACCAGGAGCAAAAGCCTTACTAGACGCTGATGGAACAATTGTGCACGGTTGGCTTGGCGGTGGGTGCACAAAAGGAGCAGTACAAAAAGCTGCATTGTCAGCTTTGCGCAGCGGTCAACCACAATTGGTTTCCATAGCTCCAGAGGAATTGTTGGCACAAAAAGGTATTAATTCAGGCGATGAATTAGATGGGGTAAAGTTCACCCGCAATGGTTGCCCATCTAAAGGTAGCATTGATATTTTTATTGAGCCTTGCTTACCGATACCCCAGCTAGTTATTTTAGGAAAATCTCCTGTGGCAAATGCTTTAGCCAACTTAGCTCCACAGTTCCATTGGGCTGTTTCTACTAATTTAAATGAAGATAAATTGACCCCAGTGAAACCCTCACAATTCATTGTTGTCGCAACACAAGGACAAGGCGATATTCAGGCACTCAAACAAGCTTTAGATAACCATAGACAGTACGTGGCTTTCGTGGGTAGCAAACGAAAGTATGAAGTGTTGGCATCAGAATTAATCAAAGGCGGCGCTAGTGCCAATAATGTGCATTCCGTAAATGCACCAGCTGGGCTGGACTTGGGAGCAGTAACCCCAGAAGAAATCGCATTATCTATTCTGGCAGAACTTGTTCGGGCGCGTCGTGCGAAGATCGACATCAACCATGTATGACAATGCTTCAATTGTTTTAGTTAACGGCAAACCAACTGCAGTGCCACACGAATTAAAAGTGCAAGCAAACACAGACTAGAAGTGAGCTTATTTAATATAAATTAATTTTAGAAATACCTACTCAAAATCCAAATATACATTGCAAGTAGATCAACGATTGGTCCTCAGCAAGCTGACAAAATTAAATCCCATTATTATTAATAAAAGGACAAACCAAATGGAACTCTCAGACGAGATAGTCATCAACGCCCCCACAGATCGAGTTTATGCCGCGCTAAACGACCCTGAAATCTTGAGGCTATGCATTCCAGGTTGTGAAGAACTGATCAAACACTCAGATACCGAACTTGAAGCAAAAGTAGTTTTAAAAGTTGGCCCAGTAAAGGCTCGCTTTAATGGCGACGTCCAACTTATTACTGAGGGTGCACCTCACAAGTTTTCATTAACTGGACAGGGTAATGGAGGAGCTGCTGGTTATGCGAAAGGCGGTGCTGACGTTACTCTAACCGCCGATGGAAATAAAACCATCCTCAGATATGAAGCCAAAGCCAACATTGGCGGAAAACTTGCGCAGCTTGGCAGCCGTCTAATCCAAAGTACAGCAAAAAAGCTCGCAGCTAAATTTTTCCAAACCTTCGCCGATCAAGTTAGTGGTGAGATAACTCATTAATCATTCATTCTCTTGAAGCTAATATTTACAAAATGGATACAGCCAATAAGATTTGGGCTGTGTCTACCTCTATTAAGCCCTACTTTGAAATAAAATTTTTTATTCGTTCTGCTCAAGACAAACTGACTGACCGAGCAAAATAATCATATTTTATTGGCCATTTATACCCACTTACCATGTCATAAATAAAAAAATGGTAATTTATGACATGTTTAAGCCATTTTAACCGCCACAACGTGTCACTTTTGACCATAGGTGATATGGGGTTTTCGCGTGTCTTGAGGCCGTCCCTCCGGAACTGATTAACTCACCAAACCACTGTTCATTTAAATAGCACTACGTATCAGGTCGATAGAACAGCTGTTATGCTGCACATCCACCGACGTGGATTGTGCTGCAAGTATAGAGAAGCGCGTGTTTGTAGTTTTTTACTAAGAAGGAACAAGAATTAGTCCGTCATAACTTGTCAATTCTGGTGGGTCGTACACAGTATTCATCAGCTAATTGTCAATTAATTAAGACATGAAATATGCTTTTTCTATATTTTATGGTTTTAAATCAACGCCAAAATAACTGACACGTGTCAGTTTAGGTTTGTGCTAGATAGAATATCCATAAGAGTAAAAATATACTACTAGCTGCAGTAAATATGGAATTTTGAAGTTCCTCATAAGGTATGAAACCAGGCAGGACCCAGCGTCATAACGCTAGCGCTTGCATGGATAAACCAAAATAAGATTTAATAGTAGTATCAAGCAATTTTATCAAAAAATAATTACGCTGAAATTAAGCTGGCTAGGTTGTATTTAGCAATATCTCGCAAAACTCTGTCTCGATAGTTGTGCTGATCATTTTCAAACAGATGCTAAGCTACTTATTCAATAAAAATCAGTACCCGCCCTTCTTCTACTTTCGTTTGATAGATGCCTAAGTGTTCACATACCGGTGCACGCAACGCTCTACCTGTGCGATAATCAAATAATCCATTATGTTTAGGACACTCAATCTCAAAATCCATCACCAGACCATCACATAGGTGGACTTGCTCGTGGGTGCATAATCCATCAGTGCAATAAAAATTTCCATCTATACCATGATAAACTGCAAAAGTACGCTCTCCTATATCCCAACGAATTACGTCCTCTTCATCGATCTTTTTGGTTGAACATACGTCATGCCAGGCCAATTTGTTATTCCTTTATTTTATATGTTAACATTTACATCATTGGAAGGTATCGCTTGATGCAAGTTTTCCTTGTAGGGTTGCGCGGACTGAGGCAGTTCTTTTTCTAAAAAATAGCCCGGCTCATTTTTTTGCCGCATAACAGCTTTATACACCTCCAGATACGCTTCCCATATTGACCTATTTGGGCGAGGAAGATCATCTTTGATCACTTCGTGCAGTCTGAGCATCGAGTGGTATGGCACCATCGGGAACATGTGATGCTCGACGTGATAATTCATGTTCCAATACAGCCATCGACTGATAGCGTTCATATAAACTGTGCGCGAGTTAAGACGATGATCAATCACATCTTCAGCTAAACCACCATGCTGCAATAACCCCGTCATTACAAAATGCCAGCATCCATAAACTCGAGGGCCACCAATCAGCAAAAATGGGATCACAGATTGCCATCCCATCCCTGCAATCAGCATTCCAAAAGCAACAGCAGCAGTTATGGCGTAAATTGCCATATGAACTCGTGCCCAAAAAATTACCTTGGGATATTGGCTTTTGGGGATGTAGTCTATTTCATCAGAAGAAAGAAAGCCTGACGCATTTTTTGCTAAAATTTTTAATGATTGATAGCTGTCAATAATTCCAACGAAGGAAAGTGCTTTAGCCATTAAACTAACCGGATGCATCCAACCAATTTCAGGATCACGGCCTACTATGATTGTATGTGTATGGTGGCGCACATGGCTCCAGCGCCAGTTAACCGGATTTCGCATAATTTGGAAAGATGCAAAGTGATACACTACGTCGTTCATCCAGCGCGTGCGAAATGCTGTACCATGTCCACATTCGTGCCAACGACTATCGCAAACTGACCCAGCAATTACGCCATACGCCAGCCAACACATGAGTGCGATCCAAGTTCCCCAAAAATAGATGCCGCCTAAGGCAAAAATTAAATGTAATGTTATCCAGATAATGGTATCACGAATTGCAGGACCATCACGTCGTTTCATGAGAGCTTTCATGGTCTTGCGAGGTACGTCGCTATGATACCATTCAGCTGCAGTAAGACCAGTTGTGACAGCACAGGCTGCTGAAGTGCCAGTTAGGGAATAATCTTTGGGGGTGAGGTTGTTTCCATCAAATTTGACATTGTCATTCATTTTTTGTCATCCAAATTTTTACCCAAAAAAATAAAAGCCTATACCATATAAAAATGAAAGTGATTTTTAGTAAAGCACACATCGAAACCCTTTAGAAAATAAGGTAGAACTTCAGATTTAGTTGTGTGACAGACGCGGTAAGGCGACTTATTATCAGAGGCAAGAAATATAAAGAATTGGATATAAATAATGTTAGCCATACTATGGACCACCCTTACGTAGTGCTATTGAAAAATGAGAAAATAACTAGTTTTGAAGCTCCAATTTCTTGAAAAGTTAACTTACCTCAGCGACACCAAACATCTTCTTACGGGAGTAACCGCTATCGATACGACTAAGGTTCGATCACGAATTTGTAGAAACTAACGCTCGATAGTTTGATCACATCATTTTAGTATGGTAATCAGTATAAATAATTTCAGGGAGATAAGTATGAAAGATAAATTCATTAATCTGCAAACGCATAAGCTAATGGTAGGTAGCATCGATAGGCGAAAGTTTATGATGTCTGTTTTGGCGACTGGCCTTACAGTCCCAGCGGCACTAAGCCTCGCCAAACGCGCTGAAGCCGCGACGCCAAAGAGTGGCGGACTTTTTAGAATGGGTATTGCTCATGGATCAACTACTGACACGTTAGACTCGGCGACATCTGAAAATCATTTCACATTAGTTAACGGCTATACATTTGGAAACAATTTGACTGAAGTGAACAACGATGGCCAATTGATTGGCGAGCTCGCGGAAAGTTACGAGTCTTCCGATGGCCAGACATGGGTCTTCAATCTCCGGCAAGGTGTCGAATTTCACAACGGGAAAACGATGACATCTGAAGATGTACTCGCGTCCTTTAACCATCACATGGGCGAAGATTCTACTTCTGCTGCAAAGGGCTTACTAACTGCTGTAAAGTCCATCAAAGCTGATGGTAAAAACAAAGTGGTCTTCGAATTAGACAGCCCCAACGCAGACTTTCCTTTTATCGTAAGTGACTACCACATTTCGATCCGGCCAGCCGGAGACATGGCGTCTGGTATCGGAACCGGTGGGTATATCGTTCAATCGTTTGAGCCAGGCGTAAAGTCCGTTCTAAAACGAAACCCTAACTACTGGAAAGAAGGCCGTGGCCATTTCGATGAAGTAGAGCTCATTTCGATCATTGATCCAACTGCTCGCCAGACCGCATTGATGAATGGCGATATTGACGCAATGGACCGCGTCGATTTAAAAACAATCAATTTATTCAAACGTAATCCAAACGTGAATATAATGGATATTACTGGAACGGCTCATTATACATTTCCTATGCGTTTAAATGTTGATCCGTTCGGCGATTACGATTTGAGAATGGCATTAAAACATTCAATTAAGCGTCAAGAGCTTGTCGATAAAGTTCTGCTAGGCTATGGCTCCATCGGAAATGACCATCCCATTTCCACTGCTAACAGGTATCACAACTCTGATATGCAGCAGCGTGAGTTTGATGCAGATAAAGCGGCATTCCATTATAAAAAGTCAGGACATTCCGGTAAAATACAATTGTCAGCATCCGATGCGGCTTTTGCTGGAGCAGTAGACGCCGCGCAGTTGATCGCTAACTCTGCCTCCGAGGCCGGTATTGACATAGAAGTAGTCCGCGAACCAAAAGACGGATATTGGTCTAATGTATGGAACAATGACGCCAAAGGGTGGTGTGCTTGCTACTGGGGAGGCCGTCCAACTGAAGACTGGATGTTCTCCGCTGCTTATACCAATGATACAGAGTGGAACGATACTTCGTGGAAAGGCACTGATGGATCGAAAAGATTCAATCAATTGGTTAAAGAAGCGCGGGCTGAGCTTAATGACGATAAACGCAGAGAGCTTTACTACGAGTGCCAGACGCTGATCAGCGATGACGGAGGTTCAATCGTACCATTGTTCAACAGCTACGTCAGCGCCAATAGCAACGCCATTGCAATGGAAGAAAACGTTGCTGCGAACTGGGATAGTGACGGCGCAAAATGTGTAGAACGCTGGTGGCTTGCATAAACAATTTCATAATGGCATAGGCCGGATATCCCGGCCTATGCGTTATTTTTTAGGGATAATGTTTTGCATCCTATACTAAAAACCGTCCTTGGGCGGCTAGCCATGGGGCTTGTAACTTTATCTGTTGTCTCAATAATAATATTTTCCTCCATGGAGCTTCTGCCAGGTGATTTTGGGCAAGCTGTGCTTGGACAGGCTGCCACAGAGGAAACAGTGGCAGCTTTCAGACGAGAGCTGGGCTTAGACCAATCGGCAGTTATGCGGTACGGTCAGTGGATTTCCGCTGCACTCCAAGGAGATTTAGGCACCTCTTTTTCAGGTAGAAATGCCTCCGGTGTTGATCGATCTAGAGAAGTGATAGACTTAGTTGTTCCCCGTTTGCGCAATACTCTTTTTCTAGCTTCTGTGGCAGCTTTGATTGCAGTGCCGTTGGCTTTAATACTAGGCATTACCACCGCATTATTTCGCAATTCAATTTACGATCGATCTGTAAATATAGGCACGTTAACCACTATTTCTTTTCCTGAGTTCTTTGTAGCTTATATTTTAATTCTTTTCCTTTCTTCACTTTACCCTGTCTTCCCCTCCCTCGCGAATGTTGACTCAGATACCCAGTTTTCTGAGCGCTTTTATCGAACAGCTTTGCCCGCACTGACACTTACACTAGTTATTGTCGCCCACATGATGAGAATGACTCGTGCAGCGATTATAAACCTTTTGGCCAGTCCCTACATTCAGATGGCTCGCCTATCAGGAGCCACACCAACAGAGGTCATCATTAAACACGCACTGCCCAATGCATGGGCACCAATTGCAACGGTGATCGCGTTTAATCTTGCATACTTGGTAGTAGGCGTTGTGGTAGTAGAAGTCGTTTTTGTATATCCTGGAATAGGCCAATTGATGGTTGACGCTGTATCCAGCAGGGATATTCCGGTAGTTCAAGCCTGCGCATTAATTTTTGCTATGACATATATATTGCTTAATTTACTGGCTGATATAATAGGTATTGTCACTAACCCCCGGTTGTTACATCCGAAATGAGTCAAAAACAAAATACATATTCCGCTGTTGATGAAGTAGGTGCTGTTACAGAACAGCGTACCTTTTTAAAAAGAATATTAATTGACCTCCGTAAAGCCCCTTACACGGCGCGTTTTGGTATTTTAATAATTTTTATTTATATCACTGTAGCACTGTTCGCACCCATTTTGTCACCCTATGGGGAAGCAGAAGTTTTCCCAGAGCCCTATGCCGCTTGGAGTTCTACCCATGTTTTCGGCACGGATCAGATTGGTCGGGATATTTTTTCGAGAATGATTTATGGCGCGCGGAATACTGTGGGAATTGCGGTAGCAACAACGGTATTGGCTTTTTTGATAGGCGGTGTCCTAGGTTTAGCTGCAGCCATAAACAGAAGCTATCTAGATCAATTTTTGAGCCGTACAGTTGATGTTTTAATGGCTATTCCAAGCTTGATTTTTGCGCTCGTTCTGTTATCAATTTTTGGATCTACAGTTACCAACCTTATTCTGATTATTGCAGTTCTCGACAGCACCCGTGTTTTTCGCCTAACGCGCGCAGTATCTTTAAATGTAGTAGTGATGGATTATGTCGAAGCCGCTCGTCTCCGTGGTGAGGGGCTCGGCTGGATTATGCGTCGCGAAATATTACCAAATATTTTACCACCATTAATTGCAGAATTTGGCTTACGTTTTTGTTTTGTATTCTTGACCATTGCAGCACTGTCATTCTTGGGTGTGGGGATTCAACCACCTACAGCGGATTGGGGATCGATGGTTCGTGAAAACGCATCTCTAATTATGTTCGCACAATATGATATCAAGGCTGGACTGACGCCCCTTTTACCAGCCGCGGCCATCGCTTTATTAACGGTAGCGATTAATTTTGTCGTTGATTGGTTTTTGCATAAGACGAGCGGGCTTCGAGATGAAATTTAATTCTCAAAACGATGACGTTTTACTTGATGTTAAAGACATAAAAATCCAAGGTTTTTCTGATGAAAAATGGCATGATATTGTAAAAGGCGTAAATTTAACCTTACGTCGCGGTGAAGTTATGGGGCTCATCGGAGAATCTGGCGCTGGGAAATCGACGCTTGGCCTAGCAGCAATGGGATATACGCAGCCTGGATGCAGAATTATTGGTGGTGAAGTCAATTTTGATGGAACAGATTTAGCGCAACTGTCTGATGTTGAGAAACGTTCGTATTGGGGCAACCGCATGACTTATGTGGCACAATCAGCTGCCGCATCTTTTAACCCTGCCCATCGTCTTATCGAGCAAACTACTGCTTCAACAATTCGAGCTGGCATCAAAACAAAGTCTGAGGCTTATTCAGACGCACAATCTCTATATGATGCGTTAAACCTGCCAGACCCCAATAATATTGGTATCCGCTATCCGCATCAGGTTTCTGGAGGACAACTACAACGCGTAATGACGGCAATGGCAATGTCTCCAAGACCTGATTTGATTGTATTTGATGAACCAACAACTGCTTTAGACGTAACAACTCAAGTCGAAGTTTTATCATCAATGCGAGCTATTGTAGAGGAATTTAACACAGCTGCAATTTACATCACACATGATCTAGCAGTTGTGGCGCAGATGGCAGATGTAATAAAAGTTCTTAGATTTGGGGAAGAAGTAGAAGAAGCCGCTACTCGCCAGATGTTAAGCCATCCAAAAGAAGCTTATACGAAATCTCTTTGGTCAGTTCGAACGCTTGAAAAACCGGTACGCGCACCCGCAAATAGTGTTTTGTCACTTACGGGAATTGATGCCGCCTATGGACGCACAAAAGTTCTTCACCAAGTCAATATAGAAGTTCCAAAAGGCTCAACAGTCGCTGTGGTAGGTGAATCTGGGTCCGGAAAATCAACCACTGCCCGCGTGATTACTGGCCTGTTACCACAAAGCGCAGGCAGCCTAAAATTCGAAGGCAAAAATCTACCTCCAAGGTTAGCAGATCGTAGCAAGGACCAAAAGCGCCGAATTCAAATGATCTATCAAATGGCTGACACAGCCATGAACCCTCGGCAGACAGTTAAAGAGATTATTGGGCGGCCGTTAGAGTTTTATCTTAATATGCGTGGCCAGCGCAAAACTGATAGAGTGATAGAACTGCTTGAAATGATTGAATTAGATGAAAAGTTTTTGGAAAGATTGCCAGAAGAATTATCTGGAGGCCAAAAACAACGAATTTGCATAGCAAGGGCTTTAGCTGCTGAGCCGGATTTCATCATTTGTGATGAAGTCACATCTGCGCTGGATCAAATCGTGCAAGAAGGCATTTTAAAGCTGTTGCTACGTTTACAAGAAAACCTGGGATTGACTTATTTATTTATTACTCACGATATATCAACAGTACAGGCGATAGCCGATCAAGTAGTGGTTATGAATGAGGGGAAGGTAGTTGAACAGGGTTTGAAAGATGATGTTTTTCAGGCACCTCATCCTGCTTATACTGAATTATTGCTATCTTCAGTTCCAGAAATGGACCCCGACTGGCTTAGTAAGCTTACGCAAAAGCGTTCTATATTTAGATCTTAAAAATAGATAAAGCATCTCATTTGCTAATTCGAAAATATTGTAACTTTTTAAGTAGATGCTTTTAAATTATAGGTTGAATTTAATCATGTTGCAGCGCTTCGCAAAGAGATTTAAGGATTCAAAAAATGATACCGGCATTTCATCGCTTTTCATGAAAGATCCATTAAAATAAAGTTGCGAGCTTTCGCTTTCCAATTACTTCACTGTACTTATTTGTTACGCCCAAACTCAATATTTTGATAAAATCACTAAAATTTTGCATGAAATAATGGAATGATAAGCTTGGCTATTAGTCATCAACCTAATGGGCCGTTCAATAGCGTATAGAAAACGCCAACCAAATAAATAATAGGAAAACCCATTCCAGGGCAATTATTATAATAGTGAGAACAAAGATTTACCAGTATAGGGTGTTTCTAAAATCGCGCACTTTTGATCAGTTTAAAAGATTGACTACAATTCTATACCCAAGAAAAATGCATAGAAGCAATAGAATGCATCCAAGAATAAATTCTAACCTCTTTGAGTTTGGTGCAAGCCATTTCATGAATATCGGCAAAGCAATAATAAAAGATATTAAAACATACCAACCGGCATCAATTAACGTAGCGGTTAAAACCATTATAGATTTCGATTTGAAAGAAGTAGAATCTCCCAGAAATTGGGTAAATATCGCTAAAAAAAAGGCTGCGACCTTTGGATTCAAAAATACAATCAAGAAACCTGATTGTGCATGCCAAATTAAAGAATTTGCGTTTTTGTTTATTGCGACATTATCTAATTTTTCAATCATAAAACTGCTTTTAAACATCATTAGGGCCAACCATATCAAAAATAACAGACCACCTATTTCAACAAAAAATATAAACATTGGAGCAAATGACAACGTTATACTTAGACCAAAAGCTACCAAAAATGCATAAAAGAAAATACCTAAGCCATGCGCTAATCCAAAAACCATACCGGCTTTGCGACCATGCATTATTACAGTACGTAAAAGAAGTGCGAGACTTGGCCCTGGCGAAGATGCGCCCGCTAGGCAGACCAATGCCAATATCATCCATTCTGTAAATGTCATGCCAATTTGAACATATTAAAATTTCTTTAAAATTAGCAACGTACTTATTGGGCTAATCAAAACTTATTTTACAAAAAGATACCATCCGTTTCGATAATTTCACTTAATATCGATATTTTTTGCATTAATGACAAAAATTAGAGGCATCTCCATCTATTTTAATGTCGATATACCGAATTACCTTTATGGTGAACTTTAATTGTAAAATTTATTAAAAATGAGGTTTTAGGAAATTATATCGAGCCGATATACTCCAACGCATAAATCAAATGATTTTATTCCAGATAGTTTGTCTTGAGCAGAATACAGAAACTTTCAAATTATAAAAACACTCCATTTAAGTTTATTCCAATCCCAAACATAGACCTACTACAATGACATTCAAAAGCCCAACTCATTCCCTTTATTCCTGACGTATTCGTGAATACTATTCCATTATCTTGATACCTGAACAGATGTGCTGCACGATGTTGAGGTCGATCCTTCATTTTTGGACTGTCGGTACTGATTAAGGAATAAACCAAAATGAAACTAATACAATTACTTACTACCATCACAGCAGCTATCTTCTTTGCTACCGGTGCAATTTCTGAGGATGCCAAATCCCCAGAATGGCTGTTTGTTCATACAGCACCCACTGCTGAAATGACCTCTAACACAACGTTAGTAATTCCAGTTACAAGAGATATCTTCGCATTCACCGACAGGCCCAATCGCCAATACGGCTACTTAAATGCCCATGAATGGGTGTCGGCATGGGATGAAAGTGAAAGCGCTGGTTTTAAAGCTGACCCGCCAAATGCAGTTCTTACTTGGGTAGATGGTGATGACGTTAAAGATGCCGAGGTGCTTATCATAAATGCCACTGTAGGTGATTATGGCAAGACAATTGCGTATGAAGTGAAGCTCGAAGCGGGAGGTCTGCTGGCAGCGAATTTGTCAAGTTGTAGTCTTTTCGTTGACGGACATGTGCTGGCGCCGCGCCCCCATTGGCACCCAGACGGCACATTTCGGTTTTCGCGCAGTATGAATGCCGAATGAATTTATATTAATGTTATGCTGCAGTACAGCCAGCCACTAAAACTGGTAGCTTGGGTTTATGTTGAGTGTTGCCGCAGTCGAATGAGTTATTTGTGTTTTCTAGTTTTTTTCAGGTATCCTTAGCAAAAATTCACCAAGAGAGCGATGCCTATGCTATATTTTGGAAAACTCTTAATCTCGGCAATAGTAACTTCTATGCTCTGCACGCACCAAGTTTATGCGGAATTAAGTTCTAGTGGCTTCGGTATTTTTGGTATTGTCTACGACAGCGACCCCTCAACACCTTCAACAAGGCTTGATACAGAATTTGGGCTCGAACTGGATCTTAAGAGCACAACAAGTCAAGGACTGGAGTTTACTGCTTCCATGTTATTTGAAGCAGTTAGTAATTCAGATGGTACTATGGGTGGTGCGGAGGGCTCGGCCGGTGAGATAGAGATCATGTACGGTGGTTTCACGTTATACCTCGGTAATGTAGGCGACTTAATATATGCAGGTAATATCGTTGACTACTACGGTTATGATATCGGTCTGACTGACTTCGCAGAGCTATCAACAGGATTTAATTTACCCGTAAACGGCTTTGACCCAAGTAAGAACGACGTGAATGTCTATCCAATTGTTACTGTCGAATATACTCATGAAAACTTCACAGCAGGTGCGTCCTACATAGACGAAAATGAAGAGTGGCAAGCCGGTTTAGTATATACTTTTAAAGGATTTTCTGTTGGTGGCGTGTACGGCATAACTAATGAGAATAGTAGTGACAGAGACGCGTTTTGGGTTGTTTCCTTTGGGGGTGAGATTGGCTCGTTTGGGTTCGCACTCCTAGCTGCAAACTCCGAATTGCAAGATCAATTGTCCTATGGAGCATCCATCAATTATGATATCGGAACAACAACAGATCTTAGCGCAGTGTACTCTGACAATGGTATGGACGATCAACAAGCCACTTATGCGGTTGGCTTTTCCCACAGCTTGGGTGGAGGCGTATCTATAGCAGGCAGTGTAGGCAAAACTATATACGACTACACGAACGCCGATTTTGGTGTAATTTTCGATTTCTAAGATTTCGTCCGTTCTGGAGCAGAGTTAAATTTAAGCCCTGCATTAGCTGTTTGATTTTATATATTGGCTTGGTCCGCCGGTATCAGAAATTATGATACCCAGTCGACATAGCCTATCAAATAATCATACCACGACTGCGTAAGATCACGCCTATGCTCAATGAAGTCACCTTATGATACGCCGGCTCTACATTACAGACAATTGAATGCGCTAAAAAATCCTCTACCCACCGGTGGTTTCGGTCTTCGCCATTTGCACAATCAGAAAACGTAGAGCGCCGCCCGTGTGGCGTATACTGACCAAGCCTCCCATTCTTTATAGTTCTCCCAATCTTCATGTCAGACATCGCACTTCCACTTCCGCTTCCAAAGGGCAGTATAAGCGCACTGTGTTCCCAACGGGTGAGATGAACTAGCACTCAAATTCTTTTTTGTCTGTGTGGTGACAGACGCTACAGGTCTGAATGAATCAATTTGATAAGGAATTTATTTCTAGATCATCATGAACACCGATTAGCAGGATATAAAACAGACAACCAAAAACGAAAGGTAATCTTGCCAAATATAGACAGTCGCTTCTATTTTAGGATTTGGACGCTTCATAGGCTACGATCTGAGGCAAAGATTTAAAAACTGTGAGGTATTCCGTCATGACTGGATAATCGTCAAGGGCGTTCTTCGGTACGTGATCAATATAGCCAAGCGTGTATCGTTCGAGCGCTGGGGCGAGACAACAATCCGCTAATGTTGGCTTTACACCGCAGAGAAAAGGTCCATTCGATTTTTGAATCATGGTAGAAAAGCATCCACAATATTTTGGCATTTCATTTGTAAGAAAGGCTTCACGAAGTGCCTTAATCGTTGTCCGCAACTCAGGGCTTTCCTTAACAAACAACGACGTCGCAGGTGTAATTCCATAGCCTAATTTTTCTGGTTCAAGCGCAAGCACAATACAGGGCCTTAAAGCACGTTCAAAATCATCAACAAGTCCGATGGCCTCCTGAACCTTCAAAAATTGCTCTGTGGGGCATAACTTTGGCGCAAGTGTTCCTATATATTGGAGCATGGCATTGCTTTGGGCAATGTAAGGCCCTCCGTCGATGGACATCACCGGCAATTGTCCAAATGGGCTCTGGATTTTTAAATCTGGCCGATCCACTTGCGTCACACATGCGTCTTCAAATTTAATTTCACCTAACCATAGAGCAAGCCGAACCCTCTCAGCTGCACCCATAATCGGAAAATACTTTAATCCAATAATATATATCCACTTTATTCCCCTCCTGAACTATCTAGTTTCAGAATGCGTCCAATTTATCTAGTCAGCTGAAAATCAGGGACATTTAATGAGGGATGCATGCGGGCCATGCAAACGCAGATAATCATACAAAACTAATCCTAAAACAGCGATAATTTTCGCGGGCGTTACCGCGTTTTTGATCTGTTGAAGCACTCTCTGTTAACTTTAGCGTTAATCACAAAGAACCCGTCTACAAAAGTGTCACGAGATTTTATACATAGCAACAAGCTACAATTATTTATTTTACCAATATTTTTTCATAAAACGCCTAAATAGGCATAGCCTTTCCTCTTTATATTATTTTACGTTGTTGTTAGATGAATTTACTAATTTTTTATGAAAGCACGATAAGATGAGTGATGCAAAAACTCCAAAAAAGGCTGAATCCGTATCAAAAAAAAATGATGCGATCAAGACTGAGGTTTCTACGAACGACACTAAATCAGTAGAGAGTTCAGCATCCAAATCAGTTTCAGCCCCTAAATCGGCCGCTCAATCGTCCATTAGTCATTTTTCAAGTGTTTCAACACCACAATATCGCTCAGGGTGGAATTCAATATTCGGCGATGGAAATGATACTAAAAAGGAAGTACCCATAGAGGTTAACGAGAACGATTTACCAAAAAAACTGAATATTCGAGATTACGACATAGATTTGCCTTTGAGAGATGCGCTTGATGCAGCATTTAATAATTTTGCCCAAAAGCGTGGAATTAACTTAGGAGATGCAACTGAAATTCTGCGGTTTGAATATGATCTAAGTTGTGAAATTAAAACAAATTAGTGTAGTTGCACGACTAAATTTCACTAAAAGCGCCCAACGGAAGCAATATTCGGGTCTAAATATGAGATAACACTCAGCATTATAACCGAGGCGCTTATCGTGCCGCAATCGATTGCTGACCATTATGCGTTGCGTCCGTTTGTTCAGCTGCCTTTTTATCTGCTTTTATATGATCACCGGACGCACTAAGAACGCTTGTCTTTCCCAATCAGGAACTGGTTATGGCGCAGAAAGCTACCATCTATAAAGTTGAACTGTCAGTTTCTGATATGGACCGCCACTATTATGAAACCCACAAGTTAACCGTAGCAAAACATCCATCTGAAACGGATGAACGTTTGATGGTCCGTCTTCTTGCGTTTGCTTTAAGCGCACGGGAGGAACTAGAGTTTTCTAGGGGCTTGTCGACAGACAATGAACCAGACGTCTGGAAGAAAAACTTTAACGGTGAAATTGAATTATGGGTGACCTTGGGCCTGCCCAACGAAAAGATTGTTCGCCAATCCTGCGGCAAAGCCAAAGAGGTGATCATCTATTCATACGGTGGCAAGACTGCAGAAGTATGGTGGGATAAAATCAAAACCACGACTACTCGCTTTGAAAACCTGACAGTTATAAATTTGGCTAAGGTGGAAACGAATGCACTCGCCCAAATGGCAAACCGTTCAATGAGGTTGCAGGTTAACATTCAGGATGGTGATGTAATGGTCAGCTTTGATGACAACATCGCCTACGTTACCCCGCTCACATGGAAAGATAGTAACAATTAACCCAAACTTACGATCGCTTTTGCCATCCAGCAGGGGCATGACGCTTTAACCAATTATTAACCACAGCATTGGCTGAGTTGGCCACTGTAGTGCTCGATTGGTTGTGCCTCGGGAAGACAAAGAGGCTTTCAGACTGGTCTTGCAAGGCCGGTTGAACAGTCCAAATAGCCTCACCAACTAATGGCACGTCACGCTCACTTGAGCGTGCCTTTAAGCACCGCCGAGGATGTTTTTGAATGCGTACGAATGGAACATTGTTTTTCAGGTGGAGGTCCGTTTTCAACAGCCCAGCGCCCTCAGCTAAACCCAATCCGGTGTCAGAAAGCAGAGCCACCAAACATCGCATATCGTCATCAATTTTTCTGCATTGGGCCTAGACCCGCTTGATGTCCTCCATTGGTATCGGCTGACGTCTGATTACTCCCGCCTCGCGATCATGATAAACGCCCACGAATGAGTTTGTTATGTCCAGTGCATATTCGGAGACAGCCAAGTTAAATACTGCTTTCAGATAGGAAAAGTTTTGTGTGACGCTGGAGCCTGTAAGACCACGATCAATAAGCCATTCTCTGAACTTCAGAGCATCTGAACGACTGTAGTCACCTAAAAGCTTATTACCTGCGATACTGATAAGGTAATTACAGGTGCGAGTAGCAGCCACTTCGAAAGATTTCGGTCGGTTCTTTCCCTTCAGGTCCAAGTATAATTGCAGAGCCTGCTTCAGGTCAGGTTGATTATTATGACCCCTAATTTTAGCCTAGAAACTAGATTTTCCAGTAGCGTCAAACAACTTACGGAACCAGGGATCGAGGCATGTACGACCCTTAAAGAGGCCCAATATGCCTCTAACTTGGCATTGGCCTGTTGAGCCTGCATCTTAGCTTGCCTAACCGAACTGGTGCGTAGGCATTCAACGATCCTAGGTCTTGAATAATGATTGGCCAAGTCCTTGGGAACACGGCGGGTAAAGTAGTAATAGCCGGCACGGGAAAACGTATAGGGAATAGATTTGGTCTGCATAATGGTCAGTAATCAATTACGGCACAAGGAGCGCCTTGGTTAAAATACTGAGCGTTATCTGGAGGTTAGACCCGAATATTGCATTCGATACTTGGTCTAGATGGCGGACCGAGGATCCTCCACATATATAATTAAATCAATAGTTTATCAATTGTATTTCAATCCAGCCCATACAACAGCCCTACTAAATGATTAAAGAATCGTTTCACTGCCTTATGTTTTTCTGGGAGTCTTTTAGATAAAAAAGTTTCCAAATTGAATTTAATAAGTTCACTGCCGTATATTAAGTTGTCCCAACACTATATAAAGTTGTCCCAACTCTATATTTAAGTTTCTTCTGGCCCCAATAAAAAAGTTTCCTAGCCCAGCAAAAAGTTTTCTTTTGTAAGAAGTAATGGGGGGACAGGTCAAAAAATCAAAAAACTGACTTCTTATAATTTCTAATGAATGCCAATGAGGTAAATTTGGCTTCTAAATTGAATATTTTTAAAGTCGTAAAATTGTAATTTCAGAATTTCTTATTCTAAGATTAATCAGAATAAAAAAATGAAGGCTACACCTGTAAAAAGTATTAGCCCAGTGAATATTACCAGTGGATAACTTGAATACTGCATAAGTATTTAAATTACCCGTTAATTAAGTATTTTGTAGCATTAATTAATTCATAAATTCCCACATGTTTTTTTCAAATTTGGCTAAATTAAATTGAACTTGGCGCATTTTGGTCTTTTTTTTGTTTTCTAATGATGTACGAACATCAGAAATATATTCTTGAGACTAATATCGAATAATGCATTAAAATATATAAGTAAATTATTATAATAAGCGTAAGTAATTACGGTTTTTAATGAGTGAAAATAGGAAAATATTGAGTTAAATGATGAATTTAAAAGATACTAAAATGAGTTCTACAATTCACTTTAATAGTTCTCCCCACACAGGTTTCATTAGGTGGATTGCACAATGATAGTTCGTGATTTCTACCAGGCTTATCTGAAGATTGTGGCAAACCCACAGCTCAATGGTTTCTTTGATCAGCCCTACGGATTAGAACTTCTATTCTATTTATACTTCAGGCAATCCGATGGGCTTGAAACGTCTATAGATAAGATTTTTTTTGAATTAACTACGCCGGTTCCAAGGCGTGAAGCATTTGGCAGGTATTTAGAGAACCTCGCCTCCAATGGCCGTATCAAAAAAATATCACATTCAGAAAAGAAAAGCATGAAAGCAGTCAGGCTCAGTGATGCTGTGATGACTGCTGTGAAATCTACAGTTTCTTAAATTTAAGGTTAAAATACATGAATAATCCAACAGGCATCCGCCTTAAATTTTGTCATGCCGCTCTTCTTGGAACAACAGCTTTAGTCTGCTTGTCCGTAGTAGAGCCGGTTTTCGCTGAAGATTTTAATATCACTGGGAACCAAACTACAACAAATGGTGGTGAAGGTCCAATCAATGGTAATGACAGTGTAACTCTAAATGGCACCATTACTACCACTACCGGATACGGCATCAGCACAACGGGTGGCTCAAATAAAATCAGCATTGAAACTGGTGGAATTGAGGCAACAAGAGATAGCAAACCCGTCGGCATTAACAATACTGGTGGGAGTACTGAAACCTTGGTTAAGAAAGGTACCACTATCACCACTAATGGAAAGAAAGGTTACGGTGTTTTTAGCGGTGATGGATTAAACGAAACTATTATTGATGGCACGATTGAAACGTCGGGTGAATTATCTCATGCAATTTCTGTTTCAGGTGGTGAAAACAAGACAACTGTTTCTGGCAGTATTGTTACTGGTGATCCGAATGAAAATACAAAGACGAAAAACTCTTATGGTATCCGTAACGAGGGTATAGGCAACGAAACCACCGTTAGTGCTGGAGGCAGCATCAAGACTTACGGAACAAGCTCACACGGAATTTATAACCTTAGAGATGGAAATGAGACGACTGTCTCTGGCAGTATTTCCACGCAGGGTAAAACGGCCTACGGTATTTATAATGAGGGTAAAAGCAACGTAACCACCATTGAAGCTGGTGGCAGTATTGAAACCACTGGCATTGGTGCAATTGGCATTTATAACCACGGCAGTGGTAGCACGACCACTGTTAAAGGTAGCATTTTGACAACGGGTGATAAAGATACGAGTGTTGAAGGTGTTAATGCACCTTCAGATGGCATTCGCAACCTTGGAGGTAATAATACCACCGACGTTTCCGGAACTGTAATTACAAAAGGTGTTGGCGCACGCGGAATTTATAATGCTGGCAGGAGTAACACGACAGCTCTTTCAGGCAGTATTATTACAGAAGGAAATAATGCCAGAGGGATAGTAAACAGTGGTACTGGTAATGTAACTACCATCACTAAAACTGGAACAATCACTAAAACTGGAACAATCAAGACAACGGGTAACGGTTCAACTGGTATCAGACAGACATACGGTGAAGAAACCTTAACGGAAAACATACTCACTGTTGAGGGAAGTATTTCTACTGAGGGTAAAAATGCACGCGCCATATCCAATGAAACCAATGGCAATAAGACGACTGTCTCTGGCATTATTTCCACGAAAGGTGAGATTGCTTACGGAATTTACAACTTTGGAGACAGTAACGAAACCACTATCTCTGCTGGTGGAACAGTCACAACGACCGGAATTAGTTCACACGGCGTTTTTAATGAAGGCAATACTAACACCACCACTGTCTCAGGTGATATTGACACGACGGGCGAAAAGGCCAATGGCGTTTATAATAAAGGTAGCGGCAACGTAACCACTATTGAAGCTGGTGGTAGCATTACTACGCAAAGCGCTCAAGGCGTTAGAAACACAGGCAGTGGCAACACGACCAACGTCGCTGGTAGCATTTCCACAAAGGGTGATCGCTGGCAAGAAGACGGGAAATGGTACTATTCAGATGGTATATTCAACACTGCAAGTAGTACCACCGACGTTTCTGGAACGATAACTGTAGAAGGTAATTCAGCACGCGGAATTCATAACTCTGGCGGCAATCACAAGACAACCGTTTCAGGCAGTATTTATACAACCGGAAACGCCTCTCACGGGATAGCTCTTTTTGGCAATACTAACATTAATAATGTAACTACCATCACGGAAACTGGAATAATCAAGACAGCGGGTGCGGGCTCAAACGGTATCACACAACTACATGCGCAAGATAAAGAAGCCTTAATGAATACCCAAATCACTGTTGATGGACGTATTTCTACTGAAGGTAGAAATGCACGCGGCATATCCAATGAAACCAATGGCAATAAGACGACTGTCTCTGGCAGTATTTCCACGGAAGGTGAAATTGCACACGGTATTTACAACTCTGGTAACAGCAATAAGACAGATGTGGCGGGTAGCATTACCACGCAAGGCGAAACGGCTTACGGTATTTATAACTTTGGAGACAGTAACACGACGACTGTCTCTGGTAGCATCATAACCGGTAGTGATGTTACCACATCAAGCAAGCATGGTATTTATAACTTGGGTGATAACAACATCACCATTCTTGCCCCTGGCGGTAGTATTACCACAACGGGGGTTAATACCGGTGGTATTTTCCAGGCTGGTGATAACAACACGGCTGGTGTGTTTGGAACGGTTAACAGCTCAGGAACAGGCTCGGCGGCTTTGTATAACGCTAGTGGTACGGGTAATACCTTCGTTCTTAACGAAACGGCTGTCATAATTGGTAGTATTTCGGCGGGTAACGCCGCATCCAATAACACGCTTGCTTTAAGTGAAGACGCAGACTTCGAACTCACTATTGGTGGCGCTCCCAATGAAGGTGAGCTTGGTCAGGGTACAGGACCTGGCCAGTGGACCTTGACAGTTGTTGATGAACAGGGACTGCGTGCTTCCACACAAAGTAGTGACAGACAAAAGGTGGAGTTTGTAGCAGTAGATCTTTCGAATTGTGCGGCGGGAAGCACCATTTGTTATGAAGCTGTTTATGAAGAGCCTGAAGCTGAGGACCAGATTGACGAAATAGCGAATATCGATAACGGCGCTTTGATTGATTCATTATCGCCAGGTGGTTCTGGTGGTGGTTCTGGTGGTGGTTCTAGTGCCTCTGGTGGTGCTGGATCGGATAAATCATCAGGTGCGGGTGCTAAGGGTAATGTTCAAACGCGGAGTAATACCGTCTGGGCAAATGTGTACGGCATTAAAACCACTGGTGATGAAACGGACTCTCGTGCGGAAATGAAAAGCCGCACGGCTGGCTTTACTATTGGTGTGCCTATTCGCACGAATAACGATCTGAATTGGGACCTGGTGTTTAATATGTCAGATTCCAAAAATAAATTGGGCTCAACCGGTGATCAGGAGCTTAATGTCCAGTCTTATAACTTAGGTGCGGTGTTTTATAATATAGCGCCATCAAGTGGCTGGGATGTGGATGCGTTCGGCTTCATTGGATACAATGACTATGATCAGGAACGTGATGTCCGCGATAATACCGAAGCAGACGGAATTGATACGCGTAAGTTCTCCTATTCAGGCAATGAAATCCTGCTTGGCTTTGATGCTGAATACTACAAGCCCTTTAATGAAACACTTGATCTGAAGTTTGGTGTGAACGGCTTTTTATCTCATCAGAAGATCGATTCATATTCAACGGGTGAATACTATAAATGGGATACGCGTAATATGACCCAAGGGTCTATCGGTGTTAGTACTGGCGTTGAGCATCGCAAAGGTGCGCTGATGGCTTATGCCGATATTGGTGTGGATTATGTAACGCTTTTATCTGGTAAGACAGCAGACTATTCGTTCAACGGTCAATCTCGCTCGTTTACGGCGAGTGATACTGATGATGTTTACGGTAAGGTTAATGTCGGCTTTGAATACAATCAGAGTGAGAACGTTATTATTGATGGAAAGTTATCGGGCTTTTCCTCTACCGGCGGCATTAGCGGTTATGCCGCCACCCTTGGGATAGAGGTGAACTTTTAAGGCCTGTAATAGACAGATGGGAGGGAAACCAATTCTTTCCCATTTGGTTGCTAGATAGAGAGAAACTAATACCGTCGATAATTTAACAAAAAATATAAAAAATAAAGGAAGTCGTACATGTCAATATTTTGGAATGGCCTTAAGGCACGCAGCTCTGCCACTAGCTCGACGTTGCTGATCAATGTTATCCTGTCGTTTGCGGGTGTAGCTGTCGCTAACGCTGAGTCTTGCCCAGAGCCGGCAGTGAGCATCAATGCAACTGAAGCTACGCCACTAACAGAAGAAAATTATCCAACAGCTGAGACACAATCGCTCTTCGCTGGAGCCTATGTAAAGAAAATCGCAAAAGATACCTGTTCTACAGGAATGGGCGTTATAATGCATGAACGGGTTACGAGCGACCCAGAGTTTAAAGATTTCGCCCGTGTGAATTACGACACCCTTTATTCTTGGGCACTTCTTGATTTGACCTCTCCCGCAACCATTACTCTACCCGAAACTGATGGGCGCTATTTGAGTGCTCATGTACTCAACGAAGGGCATTGGATGCCCTTTGTTATTACTGAACCAGGTAGCTTTGAACTGACGGAAGAGAATTCTGGCAGCCGCTATGTGCTGGTCGGTTTTCGAACCCAGATGAATATGCAAGACCCTGATGACATTAAGAAGGCAAATGAAACTCAAGATCAAATAACACTGGAGCAGGCCGAGCAGGGAGAACTGGTATTTGATGATCTATGGGACCAAGATGCTATTTTGGCCATGAGAAAGGATTATCAAAAAATACATAGCGAAAAAGGTTATTTGTCAGAAGAACTTTTTGGCAAACAAGGTGAAATAGAACCAGAACTGAATAATATTGGTGTGGCGATCGGGTGGGGCGGACTACCCAAAGAAGGTGCTGTTTATCTTTTCTACACATCAGAATCTGAAGAGCACCAAACCCTTTCGCTTGAGGATGTACCAAACGCAGACAATGCATTTTGGTCCATCACTGTTTACGATGCTGACGGTTTCATAGCGTCCGAGCCTTTCAATGTGAACAGCTCGTTTTCTAAAAATACTGATGACGGGAATACTATTATTAATTTCGGTGGTGACCCAGCAGCAGATAATTATCTACCAATCTTTCCAGGCTGGAATGCCACACTGCGTATTTACGCACCGCAAGAAGCGTATTTCGATGAGAGTTGGACCAGAGCTGAGCTCCAAATGGCAAAATAATTATTTATAGATTAACATTAATAACTACTTATAAACCCTTCTTCGGAAGGGTTTATTTCTTTAATGATGGCTAATAGATAAAAAAGGATAAAGAAATACTTCCTTTAAAACCAAAGCACCTGGCTTGAGTTTATCTTAAAAGCTTTTGTCCACAGCATCCAAAAAATGCACCTCAATGCACAGCGGCTTGCCCTAAGATGAGAGCGGTCTTTGCGTGACCCACTGTTCGACAACACTCTTACGCCAGCCTACGGTATTGCGACTGATCTTGAGAGATTTGGGGAATTCACCGCTATTCATCATGCGGTATAAAGTTGATCTGCTAACGCCTAATGCTGCAACTACATCTTTGGAGCGAAGTATTGTTTCTGTCATGGTTTCTGCTCTGCTTGTTTTATTCTGGTTTTTCTTGAGCTTTGGATAAACCACTCAGGTTAAAGCAGAGTTAATTTCTGCCACACATATGTAATTGAAACCAAATAAACTAAAAGACGCTTACTTAAATTCAGATACATCAATACCAGCCGTCAGATAATCGCACCATGACTGCATAAGATCACGCCGTTGCTCAAGGTAATCCCTCCTGCGATACGCCCGCTCCACATCACTGCCAATTGTATGCGCCAAAGCATCCTCAACCCACCGGTGGTTCCAACCTTCGCCGTGCGCCCAATCAGAAAACGTAGAGCGCCACCCGTGTGGCGTATACTGACCCAGCCCCGCATTCTTCATCGCCTTGCTAATCGTCATGTCAGACATCGCACTTCCACTTGCAGAGGGCAGTATAAGCGCACTGTGCTCCCATCGGGTAAGATGACCCAGTAAATCAGCCAGTATGGGCGCAACAGGTATTCTGTGTATACGCCGTGCCTTCATTCTTTTAGCCGGTATTGTAATTGTATTTCCCTCAACGTCCGACCATTGCATATGACGCAGCTCGCCAGATCTCAGTGACGTTAGTGCGATTATAATCGCCCCTTGTGCGCCTATCCCGCTTTCTCGCTTTGCCCATAGTTTGGCAAATGCCTCAGGAGCATCCTCAACAGGTACTGCAGCGTGATGCCTGACAACACGGATCTGCTTGCCCAGGATGTGATCCAGGTTGTCTTTTAACATCGCAGGGTTGGGACCGCTTCTTTCTTCAAGTGCAATACAAGCAGATAGAATACGTTCTACTCTCTGACGTACACGAGCGGCTGTTTCCTGCTTTGATTGCCAGACCGGTATTAAACAATTAGCAACCTGCCGTGTGTTGATCTGATCTACCGGCATACCCATTAGATCACCTACATAATTGTTTAGGGTGCTTTCCCATTGTTTGGCGTGCTTGACGTTACTCCATTCACCAGAGCGTAATTGCAGATACCGATCCATTGCCTGTCTGAA